>Ga0194127_10000386_pt1 | contig 71458 bp, 63 predicted proteins | sample TA2KigC100mmetaG_FD_148624 | JGI IMG/M metagenome (GOLD analysis project Ga0194127, IMG submission 148624) | Freshwater microbial communities from Lake Tanganyika, Tanzania - TA2015036 Kigoma Deep Cast 100m | ecosystem: Environmental > Aquatic > Freshwater > Lake | place: Tanzania: Lake... | reverse complement strand
TCATGCCTTCGAAACTGGTATCAAATCTCGATGAAGCTAAGGGAATCCCCACGTAAACGATTGTTGCAAACAGAATCAATGGAAAACCATCCTCTCCCATGCCTTCGTTAAGTTAGCGCTTATGCCCATCCAGGGGGAGGGTTGGGAGGGGGTGATTTCTTTTGGTTGCGGCTATGCCGCGCTGTGCCCTCTGTGGCCAATTTATGACCTAAATTCGCCTTTTCTTTATAACAGTCGCAAAAAGCTGTCAATCATTTAAGTTCCACCACATAGACTTCACCGGCATATTCACGGGCATAAGACCCAAAGAGAATAGATTCAGGAAATCCTGTTACTTTAACAAAATAAGAACTCTCTGGGTCGAGTTGATTTTGAACTGCCCAGGCCGTGTGTTCTTTCTCCCTTAGAGTCAACTTCAATCCCTTTAACGGAAAATTCAGGACCGACTGGGCGGGAAGGCTTCCTTTCTGGCCCACGGCGTGGAAAGAAATTTCAGCGCCGGTGACTCCGAACATCGCTCCGGGCCAAGTCACATTTCCCGGGCCAATTTCAAACCATTGCCCGATCTGAGGCGTTCCGTAGATATCCAGACGGTATTCGGAAACAACTGGCTTAAGGGGGGCATGGACCCGGGATACAAGCTTGGCCACCATGACCGGATCGGTTAGAGATAGAAGATCAGCGCCTTTCAGAGGAGTAGGGAGGGTGGCCGAAGATATAGGGTCTCCCAGGGTAAGGATGACCAGGGGAAAGGAAAGCCCTTTTTTAGCCTGGAGAGTGATGGTCAGGAGGGCCAGCCCATATCGGATGGAAGGGTTGAGCAGATTTTCCTTGGAGGCCAAAATAAGCCAAAGGGCAACATCCGGTTTGAGCAATTCTTCCCTGACGTTCATCCAGGCCATTTTCTCCAGACTATCCTCCCAAAAATGTCCTTTGACCTCCAGCCCATAGGTTTTCAATTGAGAAAATACTTTCTTAACCTGATCTTCAGAAGAAACCAGCGAGGTCATCCATACGGTTTTCATAGTTTCTTCCTTTCTTCATAAATGTTATAAACATAATGTAACCGCAGAGGCCACAGAGAATTTAACAATTTTCAATGGATTTTTCTTAGCTTTTCTTTCAAGCGATTGGCTTGCTCGATATCTTTTTTCGCTTTGAGATGCTGTGGATCCAGTTTAAGCGTTATTTCCCATTCTTTAATGGCCAGGTTCAGCTCTTCGGCGAGAAAATGCCTGACCCCCTTTTGGTAATGGTTCTCAGCCTGGGCTTTTTGATCCTGTAAGCGGTTTTCCAGGTTAGCAACTATTTCTCTAACGTTCTTGTAAGATATATCTACCTTCTTGAACATTCTTAAAGACTCCCTGTACTCTTTTTTCTGGAGGAGTCTGGTTCCTAACTGGTAATAGGAGGCGTTTTTCAGATCTTTCGCCTCACTGTTTGCGGAAGCGTATTCCAGAATTTTTTCCGCGTAGTTCACTGCCTGATCGTACTTCTGGGCTTTGAACAAGGCCCAGGCCTTGCTCAACATCTCTTCCGAATCAACTGGTTTGGCTGCGGCAACCGATTCTATGAGGGGAAGTTTTAAGGTCAGGCCCGATTTTAATTTGGCGCCAATGTTGAGATCGTTTAAATAGGCCACCAGATAATCTTTATTAGGATCGTTATATATTTTTTGGGCAATTTTTTTTACCGTGTCATCTTCTTTGGTTTCATATCGTATGAAATCTGTTTCGTTTAATTTATGTTTTAGATAATCTAAGGATTGTTCATGGTCGGGGTCGTAAGTAAGGGCCATTAGGAACTCCTTGCGGGCCGCTTGAGGCAAGTTCTTCCGCAAGTATTGCAATCCTGCCTGGAAATGCCTATCGGATTCGCTTTGGATTCTCGCCGCCAGGGTCTTTTTCCTTTCTGCAGATTCCAGGTCATCCGGTTGGAAGCTACGGACAACCTGCCAGGCGAAAAGAGCTTTGCGCAGTTCTCCTCTTTGTTCAAAATCAATTGCTTTTGTCCGATATTTTCCCGGAAAGGCCGCAAAGAGATCTACTTCTCTGAGTGGCTCTTTGGGAACAGGCCTTGTTTCAAGAGGAATTTCTTCCTTTATCGGTTCTTTGCGTACAGGAGGTACAGTAGCACAGCCGAGAAAGAACACCCATAGTAATAGGGTGTAAACGATCTTTAAAAAGGACGAAGGGAAGAGCGTTATCATTTAACGAAGAGCCTCGTCGCTAAAATAGGTCAAATTTTTCTCAAAATCTTGCAAATCAAAGTGCCCGTAAATCATGGAGCGTTTAAGGCGATGGGGATGAGTAAAAAAGGGATTGCTGCCCCTTTCCACGGTGAAGGCCCCTCGGTACCCAAGCCTCATAAGAAGAGCGATGACCAGAGTATTCGTGTCCCCGTAAGGGTAGGCTAAATATTGCACATCTTTATTCAGGTGCCTCTTAATAATCTTGGCCGATTCAGTTAATTCCCTTTTTACTGCCTCAAAAAATTCTCTGAGGGATTCTTGCCCGCTCCTCTCCAGTTTGCGATGGGTTTTTGTGTGGCCCTGCACATCTATTCCACCTTGAGCCATCTTCCTAATAAGATCCCAGCCTAAGGTTTCGTCGTTGGGAGAAATTAGATCAGTATACACAAATAAAGTGGCTGGGTAGCCGTATTTTTTCAATATGGGGAAAGCGATCTCATAAGTGGAGCGCCAGCCGTCATCAATCGTAATCACCACTGATTTTTTGGGAATCGGGGATTTCAATTCCAAAAAATTAAAGAACTCATTCATGGAAATGACCCGGTACCCCTGTTGCTTCAGAAATCGCATCTGCTCCTCAAAGGCCTTTTCGGTGACGGTCATGTTGTCCGACTTGTTCTTGGAGAATTTATGGTAAGTGAGCACCGGGATCATTTGGTAACCTTGAAAGGTTAAACCGCCTTTCTCGGGAAGCTTAAGGGGGATAATCAATTCCTGGCCGGGACTGAGTGATTCGCTATCGTTGAACTCAGATATGAGCCAATCCAGGGACGGCTCATTTAAATATTTCCCAGCCAGAGAAGAAAAAGTATCTCCTGGTTGAGCAATAACAGCCACAAATTCAGGAAATAATTTGGCATAGGTCTGGGGGGGAGGGGGAATTTGTACTTGGGGGGGAGAGGGGGGTGGAAGTTGCACTGGAGGAGGAAGCGGGGGTTGAGGCCGGACGGGAGCCCCGGCACAGCCCCCCAGGAGAAGCAGCGGTAGGATCAGCCAGAGAAATGGAAGTGAAAGTCCAATAGGCCGGAGCCTCCGGTTCCCAATCATAAGCCTTTTCTTATCGGGTTTGGCGCAGGCGAAAATTTTCCCATGGACCTGTCCTTTGCATGATTTCTCGAGGAGGGAGAGGCTCGGCGGCAACAAACCCTTTAACGGTTTGATAAACTTCCTTGCTGAGGATAATCTCTCCCGGACCGGCCATCACATTCAGTAAATAGGCTTCTTTAAAGCTCTCTCCAATAGAAGTATATTCTTTCAGGTCTGGGGTGTCGATATGGCCGGAGAGTACCACCCCTGAGCTGACTCCAATTCCAACCTGGCCAAGGAGCTGGTTTCCGTTTTCACTGGCCTTTTGCAAAACTTTGACCATGGCAATCGCCGACCGGACCGCCTTTTCGATATGGTCGGTTTGCAGGGGGGAGCTGCCAAAAACACCCACCACTGCGTCTCCCAGAAATTTGTCGATATAGCCGCCATGCTCCATTATGCAGTTGGTGGCCAGGTTAAAATATTCATTCAGGTCGTTCAAGACCTCTTCTACTCCCTTGGTGTTGCCATACGCTTTAAATCCTTTGACCCCGGCAAAGAGGACGGTTACGTGGTTTCGAGCAACCCCGGGAGGCCCTTCCATGTTTGCAGTATTGATAAAACTGTCAGAGGTTTTTCCTGGGAATGATCCTCTCTGGAAGGATTGCCCTTGGCCCGTGTCCGCCTCTGCCCAAAGCGAACGGTCTAATGATCGGGTAAGCCTCTTGTTGAGCAAAAAGGCGGCCCCAATCGCCATCACCAGCGCGAACAGGCCCCAAGGGATGATCTTCCGTACTAAGGAAAGATTCTCTTTTTTAATCATGGCATTGATAAAATCCAAGGACAACCCTAAATGCACGGTTCCTACGATTTTATCCATGTAGGTTACCGGCCTGGAAAAGTTCAAAACAGAGGTGCCGCTGGGAAGGGTATACTTTACCTGTCTAATATTTGTATTCTGGGCGAGTTCTTGGCTATTCCCCGGTTCATTGAAGGCGGTACCGATCTTTGTCGGGTCGGTATGCGCTTTTACGATATTCTTGCTGTCCACAATCAGGGCATATTCAAACCCATCCATTGATTTGGTTCCTTTGACAAGCATATTCAGGAGTAACGTATCGTCTCCCAGGAGGGGAAGGATGGCGTTATTAACAAAATGACTCAGGACGATTTTTCCCTTTTTGGCTCTTTCCTGATAAAGAGTTTCCCGATTCCATTTAATAATAAAAAAACTAAAAACCATTACCGTGAGAAGAGTCAGTAAGATGGTAACAGCAGAAATTTCCAGAAAACGTGACCTGCGCGAAGAGGATCGTTTTCCTCTTTGTGGCGCGGAAATAGGTTTGTCTGAAAATTGCTTGATCGCGCTCATTTCGGCTGGAAAAAAATTGCCCTATTTGTTTTCCTGAATAACTTTATTTTTAAATGGTTATCGTTTGGGAATTTGTCTGGGGCCAAAAAGGTCAGGCTCTTCCTCCTTTTGAGGAGAAGGTCCGGGCTTGGGAGGCGGCGTCTTGGATTTAGCTTTGGGATAAAAACCATCCACAAACTCTTTGGGCATGGGTTCATGGGTTTTCAACAAATCTTCCGGTATGAGGATTTTATTGCCCACAAAAATACGGGCGGGATCAATATTTGGGTTAGCCTGAGCCAAGGCCTTCCAGTTTTCAATATCCCCGGTATACCAGCCGGCGATGATCGATACCGTCTCCCCGCTCCATTTTACGGTGTGAACATAATAATTAATTTTTTCCGTAGGGGCTGTCTCAGCCGGGGGTTTGGGCGCAGGCACTGCTGGTTTTGGCTGGGGGATGGCAGCAGGCGACGGAATTGCGGGCGCGGGCGAAGGTGCGGGCGCGGGCGAAGGTGCGGGCGCGGGCGCAGAGAGTGCGGGCCCGGGAGCAGGCACAGGCGTTTCGGGCTTTGGGGTTGGGGCTGCGCATCCGATGCAAATCATTACCACGGCCAGCCCGACGATCCACCCTTGAATTTTCGATCGGAAGCTTTGCTGCAATCGTACGTTCATGATTTGCCTTTCAACTTGGCAAGGAATTTCTTCGCCAAATCGTTATTGGGATTAACCTTAAGAGCCTGTCCAAGATTCTTTATGCACTGCTCCCTTTTACCTTGCTTATCTTGAACCATCCCGAGATTAAAAAGGGCTTCATCCAGATACGGAGGAGCCAATTTCACTACCCGGGCGTACATTTCCTCGGCCTTGGGGTAATCCTTGTTCTTGGCATAAATATATCCAAGATTAAAGAAAGTATCCGGGAATTGCGGATCCAGCTCGCCGACCTTGTTATAGGTCTCAATCGCCCTGGGATAATCCCCCAGTTTCATGTAGGCCAAACCCAGTTGAAAATGTCCTTGTATGTTGGCCGGATCCAATTTTATGGACTCGATCAGCAAATTCTTGGCTTTCTCAGGCTGCGTTCCCAAAAGCTCTGAAGCTTCATTTTGTAAGGCTTTCGCTCTCGCCTTAGAGTCGGAAACCCTGGCTTTAGTTTTAGGGGAATCGGGTGGAAGCACTTTACCGGGGGCCGGGGCAGCTTCCTCAGGCGGCTTGGCCGCAGAAGGTTTAGCAGATACGGCCTCCAAATCCTTAAGGGGCGGCTTAACAGGCGTTGTTTTGGGCCAAAAAGCTATTCCCACACCGATAACGGCGACGAATGCGACTGCGACCGCCGCATACAAGACTCCACGCTTTTTCGTTATTTTCTGGGGCTGTTCTTCAGCGTCAACGGTCGGGATTTCCGCCTTTTTTTCAACCGGTTTTTTCTCAACCAACCTTTTCTCCGCCGGCTGCTCATCCCTGGCAACGGGAGACTTTATTTCCGCCGCCATGCCGGTCCCGGCTGCCCTGAGCATAACCTGTTCTTCAGCAATGATCTCTTCCTTAAAGAGATCTTTCATGTACTGGGCGAGCCCGCGAGCGGTCGGCCGCAGGGAAAGCTCGAACATGCACTCCTCTAAGTCCGCCAGCATCTCACCGCATGACTGGTAACGCTGCTCGGGTTCTTTGGCCAGAGCCCGGTGGAGGATTTTATAAAGCTTGGGGGATAAATTGCTGATGGCTGTCTCAGGGGGATCAAATTCCGCCCGGCTTACCTTGGCCAGGATCTGCAAAGTGTCTCCCGTAAACATCCGCTTGCCGCTGAGCATTTCATAAAGGAGGATCCCCGTAGGGAAAATATCCGCACGGGCATCAATGGCTTTGCCCGCGGCCTGTTCCGGCGACATGTAGGCTACTTTTCCTTTGATCATGCCGACCTGAGTGACGGTGCTCCGGCTGCGGGCCTTGGCGATGCCGAAATCGACGATTTTTACATCACCCTCATAGGTGAGGATGATATTTTGCGGGCTAATATCCCTGTGGATGATGTTCAGAGTTTTTCCCTGAAAATCTTTCAGGTTGTGGGCATAATCGAGGCCGGCACAAATGCGGGAAATAATAAAGAGACATTTTTCCAAACTTAGCGGCAGCCCTTTTTCCTTGGACTTTTGGGTGATGACCCGCAGATCCTTGCCGTATAAGTATTCCATGGTAATAAAATAGGCGCCTTCCGCACTCCCGAAGTCATAAATCTGGACGATATTCTGGTGGTGGAGTAAAGCGGCAAGTTTGGCCTCGTCGATAAAGGAGCTGAGAAACTCTTTCTCTTCAGCCAGGTGGGAGAGGATCTGCTTGATGGCAATGAACTTTTCAAAGCCTTGATCACCGATAATCTTAGCCCGGTACAATTGAGCCATACCTCCAGCGGCAAGCTTCTCCATCAAGAGGTACTTTCCAAAGCGTATGGGCTGAAAGTCCGACATCGGGTTACCCCGTCTTTGGATTAGAAAACAATCAGTTAAACAGTATCAATTTAGCATTTTGAAAAGGCATTCCCGGAAATCCCTCCCCGCCTCCCTTTTCCAAAGAGAGGAGAACTTTTCTCAATGCCTTCGATAAAAGATTCCACTTTTTCCCCCTTTGGAAAAGGGGGATGAAGGGGGATTTGACAACTTTTCAAAAGGCTAAAGTGTCAAGGTAAACATTATAATTATCATGCCATCGATGTCAATGATAATTTTACCTTTGCCGTACTCCTTCAGTGAAGGGTGGGAGGTCCCCGGGGGTATTTGCCACATGGTAATTGTTCATCTTGATCTCACCGGCTGTTGTTTTCACCTACCTTTAAGCAAAAGTAAAACCTGATAAAATTCGGTGATGAAGAGTTGAAATTGAGTATAATTTTTAAGGTTATCATTTGAAGTTATTGTTGAATCGAGTTTTTTTAGAAGAAACGGGATTTTCATTGGATGCCCTTTTCAATGTTCTTTAAATAAAGGTAGATTTTCCCCTAAGGAGCCTAACAAATCATCAATCTGGGAGAGGGTAATCAGCCCCTGTTCTAATAGGATTCGGCCGATATGTCTGTGTTTCCCCTTTTCTATATCCTCCGTCACCTGAACCTTCAATGCTTCAATGACCTGATCTGCCGTGATAAATCCCTTTTCCACAGCCAAAATTCCAAACCGTTTTTCAAGGTGCTCTGTCTCCATGTTATCCTCCCATTTTTGTGAATTAGGCCTCCTCCCATATTCCTTTTTTCCCTGAAAAAAAATCATCTTGGAAATAGGTCTTTGATCTGAAACTCATTCATTCCTTTATTTCCTGCAGGAATCCAGCGGGGGGGTAATCAGTGGAAGTTACTTATCAATTCATGGAAGTTATCACCCCGCTCCAGCCAAGGGGAAATCAGCGCCTCATTTTGGCCCGCGCAGCGGTTCTCTGCTTAGGCCCGGTGATAAGTTGTGAATTATAGAAGGAACCTGTAAGACGCGACACTATTTCAGACAATCACTGCTGATCGTCATTTAAAATTTACACTATTTTGCGAGACCTATCAATGATTGATTTCCGTAAATAATTCCAACTTGGAGAGATAGAAGGGAAACGGCTGAATGAGCTGATTGGGGGACGTTCATGCAGAAATTGCTTTACAAGGTGAGCGGAATAGGTTAAGGAGTAAGCATGCCAAGGTTAGCCAGGTTAGCTTCCCCCGGAGTATTGCATCATGTTATGTTGGCGGTCAAGGTTTGTAATTTTTATGGAGTTACTCTGGATGAAATGCGATCGGGCAGGCGGGGGCATGAGGTTGTGGAGGCGCATCAGCTCCGCGAATTAGTCAACGATATGCCTGAACCAAGAAGGTCAGAGATCCGAGCGCGGTTTGGCACGGAACGGCTGCGTTTGCCGAAATCAGGTTTGCTGGAGAAGCTGCTTGTGCCGGAGCGGCTGAAACCTGAAGAGCGCACTCTTTTTGCTCTGGATTATTTCATTCAAGGGATAGCGTGTCCGTTCCTTGAAGAAGAGTCATGCTCCATCTACAACGACCGGCCCATTCCGTGCCGGGAGTATCTTGTCGTTTCACCGGCTGAGAACTGCGCCAAGCCTTCGCCGGATGCGGTGAAGTGTTTGAAAATACCCGCGGAGGTATCAAGGGCCGTAAGGTGCTTTAACCCAGAGCAAAGTCCTGGGCGGTGGGTAACCTTAATATTAGCCCTAGCGTGGGCAAGTGCTCACCCGGACAAGTTGCTTCTACGCCTGGGGACTGAGCTGGTGCATGAGCTGCTGAGCCGTTTAGTCGGTAAGGAAATCCCCGGGCCAGCAACCTAACCCGGAAAGGGCGCTGATTAGGAGCAAGAAATGCTAGGCTTTCGCGATGATTATGACTATGTTCGGGCACTCGAAGTTTTTCAGACTGCGGATTACACGGAAATGGCCATCAGCAGGGCCATAGGGCGGGAAGAAATCCTGAGGATGGCGACCAGCGACGTACCCCACGTTTTACGGAGGACACGCGAATCTTCGCGACTCAATACGTTGATTCGCCTGTACTTCTTGGGCCTGCCGGTACCGGTCGAGGCGGCTCGATCTGCGCTGGCGCCCGTGCCGTTGGAATCCTGGGTCGAGGGGGAACTCCTCTGTCCGCCCGGCAGCGAAGACCAAGTAGCGCCGCGAGTGCAAATCTGGCCGGTGAACGGCCTGACGCTGGCAGTCGATCTGCCCTGGAGGCGGTCGACCGCCCCACCACCGGATTTCGTAGTGCCGCCTGGGGTTCTGACGTTAGAACTGGCCAGGGCGATGATTCGCCGGCCATGCGAGCGCGTGCTGGATTTGGGGACTGGTTCTGGCACGTTGGCTTTGTTGGCGGCGCCGTATGCTGGAACTGTTGTGGCGACGGACAAGAATGAACGAGCCATCGTCTTCACCAGGTTCAACGCCCGACTGAATCAGATTGGGAACGTCCTTTGCCGGGTCGGGGACCTGTTCGAACCGGTAGCTAAGCAGCGATTCCAGCTAGTGCTTTGTAACCCGCCCTTCGTCATCAGCCCCACGCAGCGGTACTTGTTTCGCGATAGCGGGGAGCGGGGGGATGTCTTCTGCCGTCGCCTCGTCCGCTCCGCCGTAGATTACTTGGAGATTGGGGGGTTCTATCAGTTCACCGCGAACATTGCGCAACAGGTGGGCCGCTCCTGGAAGTCGGATCTGGAGGAATGGTTTGAGGGTCTTGGCTGCGATGTGCTGGCCCTCGTCGATCGGACGGATGATGTGTCGGACTATGCCTTGACCTGGATTCTCAGCACGGAATCGAAAGAAGCCGCTCTGGTGTCGCAACTCTACGAGAACTGGATGGACTACTTCGAGCGCGAACGGATCGAGGCGGTCAGCTACTTGCTGATCACCTTGCGGCGCTCCCCCGGGGGCCCGACCTGGACCCAGATTGACGATCCACCGTGCCGGATTGTTGGCCCCTGTGGCGACGAGTTGGTAAGGTTCTTCGAGTGTCGCGATTTATTCACCGCGAACCACGTCGAACGCTTGTTTAATTCCCGGCTGAGACTTGCGCCGGAAATCCGTATTGAGCAGGAATATACTATGACGCCCGGCGGTCTCGACGTGTGTAATATTCGGGTCAAGAAAACAGGTGGTTTGCAGTATCCGCTTAACATCCACAGGAATGTCACTCGATTGCTTGCCGGTTGCAATGGCAACCAAACATTGCGTCAGTTGCTGGCCGAAATGGCTGATTACCTGGGCGTGGACTGGGACCGAACCGTATCCGTTGTCCTTCCAGCAGTTCGCTCTCTGATCGAACGCGGCGTGCTGTTGGCAGTCGATCCTCCCAAGGCCGAGGTGTGATCGTCAACCCTTGGTGGTTTTCCTCGCGAGGGGATGGGTCGAAAATGAATGCCGGAGATGGCAAGGACGGCCCATGCAGCGAGTTTGGATAGTTGCGTCCTGCCCCAATAAGCTTCAGCGCGGCAGACAGCGACTCGAGAAAGGTCCGACAGGTCGAGTCGGACGATAACGTAGGCAGGTATTCCATGTATAAACGAGGCCAGGCCGCCGACGATCCAAATCAGCGTCCGACCGATGCCGGATTTGCCGGGAAGTCAAGGGATTCATTTTAAATGCCTACAGCTTTCCGGAACGGCTCGCCCTGTTCCTCCGCCGTCCAGCCCCCGTAACCGTCGCCTGGTTCAATATGTATGCGACCTCCGGCCTACCGGGATTCGATTACATTATCGGGGACGACGAAGTAATCAGACCCGGGGAAGAGCCGTTCTTCACAGAAAAGGTATTCCGCTTGCCGGCAAGCTACCTGACGTTTCAGGTAGATTACCCGGTGCCCCCCGTCGTCCCACCGCCATGCCTGGGAAATGCCTATCTGACCTTCGGCAGCCTGGTCTCTCAGTACAAGATCACCCCGCCTGTGCTGGATGCCTGGGCAAATATTTTGAAACGGGCCGAGGGCACCCGCCTCTGGTTGGCAAACACTGCCTTAAGATCCATCCATAATCGCCGGTACGTGGCTGATCAGTTCACTCATCGCGGCGTGGAATCGGATAGCATCACGTTATGTGGGCCTGCCGATCACGTCACTTTTCTGAAATACTACAACCGGATCGATGTGGCGCTGGACGCGTTCCCTTATAATGGGGGTACGACGACCAAGGAGGCGATTTGGCAGGGGGTGCCGGTGCTGACCTTTGACGGCGACCGCTGGGCTTCCAGAACGAGCCAGAGTCTGCTGCGCAGGACCCATCTTGACGAATTTGTGGCCGAAGATGTTCAAGGGATGGTCGATCTAGCGATACGTCTGGCCCGGAGTCCGGACACGCCGCAGCAGCTGGCCGACCTTCGCCGGCACATGCGACTCTACCTGCAAGCCAGCTCGGCTTGCGACACCGCGGCGTTGGCCCGATCCCTTGAGCAATTCTACACCGAAGTTTTGAGTATCCGGCCCAACGGCCAGTGCCCGGTGACCGGTTAATTTCTGTGGTGGGTTTTCGCTTGACATAGGATTCCGTTTTTTGTATATTTATGGAAGTTTCTATTCTAACATTTTTTTCATTATATTCCAAAGCGCGTCATGGTGGCCTGCCAGTATGAAATGCTTCGCCAGCGGTTGGGGGTGAACTGCTTATTGAATCACCTTCGGCGGATGTTTTATCCTATTATCACCTGCAGGGGGCAATGATCACCGGTTAAACATGCGAGAAATGACTCGGAACTTTAAACACCCTACTCATTGCTTGAAAGGAGGCAAAACATGGCACTATTCATTAAGTTTGACGGAGTCGACGGTGAATCCAACGACAAGGCCCACAAGGGCTGGAGCGACCTGCTGTCCTTCAGCTGGGGCCTGCACAAAGCCGGGGCTGGAACAACGGGCGCAACCCGTCGCCGGGGTGTGGTCACCGTGGAGGACGTGGTGGTCACTAAGCAATATGACAAATCCGGCCCGAAGCTCGCGGAAAGTGTATGCATAGGGAAGATTTTCCCCAAGGTGGAAATCCATGATACCACCACCTATGGCGAAGGAAACCGGGCGGTCTTCCTGAAGTATGAACTGAGGAACGTGATGGTCAGTTCGCACAACGTCTCCGCTGCCGGCGCAGGCGACGCGGTGCCGACGGAGTCTTTATCGCTGAACTTCGGGGAAGTGAAGCAGACCTACGTGGAATACGACGCCAAGGGGAACAAAAAAGGCAACGTGGAGATGAGCTGGAAAGTCGAGGAAGGGGAGAAAGCCTGAACAGCGTGGTCCTTTACCCCGGAAGGCGGCCGGGACCTCCTTGCGCCGCCTGCCGTTTTATTCTGGCGACTTCTTTCCCCGAAGGACTCTATCTCCGCTAAGGTTGATTAAATTTTATAAACCCCGCCCTGTGGGCGGGGAACCAATGGCTGGGTTTCCAAAGGTGCGCAGCATCCCTTTGGTATCGGGCGGGGTTTAAGGCCCCGCCCGAGAAGGCGAGCGTGCAAGGTGGCCGAAGGTCACCTTGCCGCGAGTTTACTTGAAAAATATTAGGGGGGGGGCAGGCTCGATCAGTGAATTCCCTCTCATTGCTTGCCAGGTCCTGTCCCTTTCAATGTCGGTCTCAAATCTTTCCCGCTTACGTATTCGGTGACGCTCATAAGACCCATCCCAAGAACTTGGTAACCGATTAGCCCGGCGGCAGTCGTCTTATTCTTTGGGATTCCCGTTGCCGTTGGATCCCGCGGGTGATTGGACGCTGATAGGCTCCCTCAGATTCGAGTCTCCATTTTCGTGTCATGGGTAGGCCATATTCACCCGTTCTCCTGAAAGCGAGATTCAAGTCTGGCGCAGATTCTCTGCTTCGCCGTTGTCTCCGGCCAGCAGCAAACCGAGTTTCGCGAGGCGGTTTAATTGGTTTTCCAGTTCTGCAGCCAGCAACGGGCGCACCTTAGCGGCATCGTGTACCGGCTCGCCATTTTGCCGCAGGGTTGCTGCGCCCGACAGAATCGCCTCCTCCAGAGCCTGCAGAATCATGGAACGGTCGCGAGTGCCGTCCAGCAACTGCAAAAGCCTTTTCTCCAGGGCGCCGCTGATTTCTACACTGGTATGGCAAAGAGTCGTAACCATATCCCCTTGCCGCGTCTGCAATCGGGCGAGCGGACTAAGCAAGTCTGACCCCAGTCCGACAGTCTCCCCCTCTTTCCCACGGCCCCCGTGGATCAATGGTGTCTCCGTCACGGAGGGGTTGCGAGAGGGCGGTTTTTTATCTTGACACAGAACCCTCGTTTTCGTATATTTCTCTCATCCAGAGGTCTGTTTTCATCTGTTTCAAATCGACCGATTTCGATGCGCCCCGGTCTGAGATGTGCTGGAGAAGGATGGAGAGATCGCCTAATATGAAGCGTCAGGTGAGCGGGTTTCCATGTTGAGGGTCCGCAAAGAGCAGATCGATATCCTCGCTGAAGCTGCCGTCGAGGCGTACGAAGACGACATGCTCGCTCATGTCGAAAAGTTCTTCCCTAACCACGTTCGCGTTGCGGGGGAGCCGGTGATTCGGGCAGTCATTCGGTTCGGCAGGAAACGCGCTGCAGCCTACGGTTTTGTCACCGATCGAAATGTCTGTCTGTACCTCACAACCATGTTCATGCTGGGGAGCCGGTTCGATGAGGACGTCATGTACCCATGGGCCTGGGAGATCCTGACGGATCCCGCCGACCCCGACCCGTACTCGCGCGCCGAGCGGACCGCAGACAAAGCGCTGGCATTCCTGAGGACCGTCGCCGGCCGTGAAGACCGCACCCTGTACCGCGTCTTCCTCAACCTGGAGAAGAACTACCCCAAGATCATGTCTGAACTTCCGCCGGGTGATTTCGCACAGGGCATGAGCGATCGGCTTGGCGGAGTGTTCGCCAAGAAACGGGAGGCCCTGGGTGAACAGATGGTTCGCCTCCTCATCGAGCGGGGAATTCAGGACGCTGCCGCGCACGGGATCAGCGGGAGACGGGGCCAGGTGATTTATATCGTGTTGATGTTCCTGATGGGTTCTCCGTTCGACCGCGACCCCCTGGTGCCATGGGCCGCCGAGATTCTAACGGATGCTGCCCCGGAAGGGGAGCAGGAGAAGATTGATCGTCTTTTTGATGCAAGTCATGCCTACCTGGGACGATGGCTGAAAAGCGTCGGGCGCTCTTCAGATTGAGGGCGCCGCCAGCGCAACACGGGTGTGGGCCGCCGTAGCAGGGGTCACTATACCGGCCGATAGGGGAAGGCGATCCTATGTGCAACAGCTCTGGGGCCGTTGATGCCGCGCGAAACAGACCAAATCGATCCTGCAGCGAGACCGAGGCAACGTGCGCCCACGCCACGATCCGGTTCATCTCCGACGACGGTGACGCGGACACCGGAAACGACGCGACGCTCGATTTTGTGAACATCAGCAACCGCCTTACGTCCGACAATCTTCCCAACGGGTTCGGCCCCAATGCCGACGGCACGGCCGACCCGGACCACTTCAAGATTGAGATCGATGACACCGACAAGGGCGGGGGCACCATTGCCGCCGCTGAAGTGACCCTGGAAGTACTCAAGCCTAACGCCGCCGGCGAACTCGAACCCTTTAATCCTCCCCGGCGCCTCCAGGTGGAGTGTCGCCGCGTCAGCGGTTCAACCGGCGGGACCGAAAACAAGTACCGTTCGCGGTATCTGCGCCTGGTCACGGACACGGAAGATCAGAACGAGGGGCCGGACCAATGCCTGCTCGCGGACTGGGATTCCACCGCTCCTGACGTCGAAATCCTGGATCAGACCCTCCGCGTCACCTACCCCGCCTCAAACGGCGTAACCCTCACCCGCGAGGCCGCGGTGGGCCAGGAATCCGACCAGAGACGGCTGAGGCTGGTGATCCACGTCGTTCGACAGAACCCGGGTGTCGCGGGTTCGGGCCCGGTGACGCCGGCTGATGCCACCACCCGGCTGCGCAAGTGGTTCCGCCGGTGCTACGCCCAGGCGTGTGTCTCGCCGAAGCTGATGGCGGCGGTCGATGAGGTGGACCCGCCCCGTAACCTCCTGGTGGTTTCGAATAATGCGGGCGCCAATGCTGCGGGCAATGCCGACAACTGGATGCGCTTCTTCATCCGGGACGTCGAGAAGATTACGTATACTGTGGTAAGGGGGGACAGCTTAAACCGCATTGCCCAACGTCATGAGGTGCCAAACTGGAACACGATCTATTCTTACGCGGATAACGCGGATTTCCGGCTCCTCCGCCCCAACCCGAATTTGATCCATCCGGGGGATCAGATCGTCATCCCCGCCCATAACGGACGGGTGGCGGTAGTCTACCATCCCCCCTCCGGCGAATCGCCCCTTCAGACTGCCGAGGCTCTCGCTCAGCGAGTCCAGACCGCCGGGCTGACCGGTCGGGCGTTCCAGAATGCGCCGCGGCCGGGGGATGCTCAGGGATCGGCGGACTTTCTGGTGACCCGGGCGGACGGCTCGCGGGTGACCTTGGAGGACGAGTCAAGCCAGGACAACGGGCAGACGTTGTACATCGCCCGGGTGACCGCTACGGACTTTCTCGTCTCCAGCAACGATGCCGCCGGGGGATTTGCAACCCACAATATCGGTACCGCGGAGCAGCGGGCACTCGTACGCAACTATCGCGGCGCCGACGATCGCCTGGAGTGTTTTGTGGTGGACACGGTCCGGTACGACAATGATCCGGCCCACTATATCCGGGGGCGGGCTGTCCTTCCCAACGCGTTCAGACCTGCGGCCGAACAGCCCGAACTCCCGCTGCTGCGGTCCACCTACACGGCCGGGGACACCATGGACGGGACGGATAACAACCCCTTCACGTTCCCGCACGAATGCGGACACGTCGTCATGGACGTTTTTCACGCCGGCGAGAACCACCAGATGATGCGGTCCGGCACGTCGGGCAACAACGGCGTTGCCGAATCCAAGCGTATCTATAACACGAACGTGGCCTTTGACGGCATGGGGGCCGCATCCCCCCTGGACCAGGTCAGCCGCCTGCGGACATCGGGAGCGCCGGTGCTGGAAGGTTGGTAGCGCGCGGCGAGCGGGAACGGCTGATAGCGGCCAGCACGGAGGATAAATGGCAGACCTGGCGTATTCTGTTCCGGACAATCTGGCGCAGCCGTGGGTGGAGGAATACCTTCGCGCCGACGAACACACCCCTCCGATTATTCCCAAGCGGGTGCGCCGCGAACTGCTGGACAGGATTCTGCGCGAGAAGGTCGACGTCGGCGCATCCGTCGAGACCGTATGGAGGGGATTCGAACTCGTGGCCTATTACGGCCTGAGGGAAATGTTGCCCTATTTCGCCGCATTTCTCGGGGATGGTAAGCTGCACCAGCCCGACCTCAGCCGGGCGGCAGCGATTGTCATGATGATGGCCTATGCGGGGGACGAAGGCGACCGGCAACGCGCCCAGGATTACTACGAGACGCGTTTGATCACGCGAAGGGATGCATCGGCCAATCTGGAGCTCCTGCTCCGTTGCGTCGTCGCGCTGGGTCCCCGCGCCTCCACAGGGAGTTTACGGAGCATTTGCGGGGAGAGGCGGACTGAGCTGGACGCGAGGCAGCACGAATCGGACCGGGCGTACATCGAAGCCCAAAGGCTTCATCGCTTCATGGACAACGACTTGGTCCGTGCGGAGAAAGCCATTGAGGTTCGCAGGGAGGTCGAAGGGCTTGGTGAGGAAGCGAGATTCACCCGGGTGGTGCGCATCTACTGTGGATTGGACATGGCTTTTCCCGAGCATCTTTATCGGTGGTCCGCCTACTGGCTGCTGCGGAAAGCGGAGAAGGGGGCCGAGGATGCCGGTTCGGTAGTGGGCGCCCTTCGGCGCGAGGTGCAGAGTGTCGAGGCTGCCGGCGGCGTGGACGACGCCACAAACCGCTTCATTCGGACACGTCTTCTGCGCGCGGTGGAGTATTTCGCCCCTGAGACCATTACTGCTGAAGAGAAGGTTTTTTTGGGAAAGGCCTTAACCCGGGGCCAGGACGACATGATCTCGATGGTGCAGCCCCGCTGAGAGGCAGCTCCATCCTGCCCATCTTCGCATCTTCATCAGACGGGTTTCGAACAGGAGGGGGGGAGCTGGATCTAAAGCTTTTGCCCATTCGTCAGTTCTCTACTCTAAGCTAAACCACCTTTAACACTCATGGCGGCCAGCCATTCCAGACCCTGCCCCGTACCTGATACGGGGGCGTCAAAGACCTTCTTCCCGCTTGCGTCTTTCGCCCGGTAAACAACCTTTGAAAATTCGGCGAGTTGCTCCTCCGTTCCGGGGAGGAAGTCCGGAGGATGTACCGGGCCAGGGTTTTTATGGCGGTCTCATCCTGGGGAAGTATACTCTGACCGCAGAAGATCTGGAATCTGGAATGACCCCAGTGGGGAAGCATGGCAATCAAATCTTCTTCAACGTCCCCCGACCTGGCTGATGGTCTTGTTTGCGCGCTGGTAGCGCAAGAATTTGACGAGCGAGACACCGAAAGCGTCCAAGCCGATCACCCCCAAGCCGGCCATCAGCAGCGTGTTGCCTGAAAACCCGCCTGCCTTGTGGTATTCGGTGTTGGCCAGATACGCGAAAAGGATGCCGAAGAAACCTCCTCCCAGGAGACCGAGGACCTCGTAGGAGACAGAGGAGACGGTTGAAAGCACGTCGATTGTCTCACCCTTTCGCGCTGCCAGCCGATTCCGGTAGATATGGGCGGCCCTGACGTAAGCGGCGGCCAGTCCCGCTTTTGCTTTCCCGCAATGGCCGAATGGCCAGTCCAAGGATAAACTTTCAACCTTTCCAAATTCTTTACCATCCGCGCCCTCAACGGGTTCAAATGAATATACCGGCTCAACTCCAAAAGATACGGATCTTCCTCGCAGAGAATCGACTTATACCGGTTCTGAAAGAGATGGCCAGAACGCTTGTGCCGGCGGTTGAAATTCACCACATACCCGGTCAGAAGCCTCCGCAAGCTCTCCGAGAGGGATTGGTTTCCGCTCCTCACCAAAAGATGAAAATGGCTACCCATCAAGGCCCAAGCATAAACGCTGAAGGCCTTAGCCTCGGAAAGCTTAGCTAAACGATCTAAGAAATCTTCCCGATCCCCTCGGTTCCGGAAGACCTTACTTCCTTCAATCCCCCGCCCTATCACGTGATGCAAGGTCCCGGGAGCATCCAACCACGGCTGTCTCGGCATGACCTCAATCTATACCTCACCAAGCCCATTGTCAATAATAATTTGCATTTGAACCAACGTCCCCTTTTTTCATGAAAGAAGCGGTTTTCGTCCGGGATCAGGCACAAAGTGTCCAGTTGGAGGGGAACTCTTATAACCGGGGAAGTCGTACTCCTTGCGGAGGAGGCTGCCATGTCCATAAGCAAGTTTGAATTACACTCTTGCCCTCATCTTCCCTTTTCAGAACCGGATTTTCGTCCTGATTTTTGCGCTTCCACTTCCTCGCCCATCTCCCTTAGCACATCCGCCACGGCTTCATGGTGGGCGCGGGCCCTAGTCACGCGGGCAATCACGCCGGTATCGGCTATGCGGATGAGAGTGGCTACCGCAGCGGAGCGGGGACCTTTCTTCCGTGTGCTCTCAATAAACCTGATGAGTGCTTCGGCAGACAGCGGGTGTGGCACCGCGCCGATAATATGAGTCATTGCAATGAGCTTCCAGTCTTCGGCCTCGCCGTCGAATTTGAGCAGCATCTCCCATGCGAAGGGGAGAACAGCCGGGCCGAGGTCTTTCGCCAATGCTCGATATTTCTCATAGACCGGGCTCATTCCGGCCGCCGACGCTTGCGCCCTGCCCACTTTCTCCTCGTTGAGATTTCTTAAAACGGTAGCGATGGCACTCTGGTGGCGAAGGTAGCCGAGCAAAATATGCGCAGTAATCTTCGTTTGCCAGTCCTGATCAGCCGCATATGGAATCAGGCGGTTTTCGAGGCCGATGGGCGGCTGCAGCAGACGATTCCGCTCCATAGCATATGGCCGGCCGGTGATATATTTGAGCAGCTCGAATTCGTACCAATATTGCATAGATTTTCCCTCCATTCCGCGACTCTTCGTCTCCTGCGGCCTGTGCTCTACAGGGGGCATTTGCGCTTCAACAAACGATCCAGACAGTCCAACCAGAATAGCCAACATGCCTGCAATTACGATTGCGCCCAGTTTGCGAATTCCCGTCGAAATCATGAGGTCACCAGTTGCTGCCACCACCACCGATCGATGGGGGGTTTACGTTTGCTGTTTGTGCCGCAATGAATCTCTCCATCCATATGATGGTAGGTGAGAAAACAATCGATGAAGGTGATATCGTTGCCGGAGCCAGTCAGTTGCGACTGAACCTCTCTCTCGAACTGGCACATCCCGTTTACCACTGGTCCGAATGGCTTGGGAATAACGAGTTTAGCTTTCCCATCTCCCTTCGTGACCACCAACATATTAATGACATTCCCGGTGTAAGCAACATGCCATCGCGGAATGAGGCGCCATCTCGTGCGCCAAGTACCGCTGCAGGCAGGTACCATGCTTCCGTCCGGCTGAAAAACCAGGGTCGTCGTGCCGTCACAGTACTCTTCCTCGTATACATACCAGGAAAAGAGTACCGGTAACGGGACGAAATCCTCGTCAACTAAGCCGAGATTCGTCCCCAATATGTTTTTGACGCTATCTATCTTCTCCTGAACCCTTCGGTTCATGCGGACAAAGGCATCATCGTTAAGGATTGCATCTACGGTTCTAAGGCGGTAGCCGAGTCTTGGATTGATGTTCAGAAAAAGGGGAGCACTGCCCTGGCCTAAGTCGTCGCGGAGCGTTTGAAGGATGCTGATAGCTTTCGCCGGGCTGCCGATGAGCATTTTGAATTTTTTGGTGTGGCCTGCCCACGGACAAGGCGAAAAGATCTCATCCACATGCCCGACAGCCAACCAGCTTGTGTCAATCGGAACCGGCTCTTGAACCTTCTGCATCTGGAGGAAACGCCGGACCGCCCACATCATGGGTCTGGAACCGTCGTGACCGTACAAAATGCGGCCAAACTTGAACTCCCGGCTATTAGCCGTGACCGGCGGCGAACATTCCAGGTTGCCAAATGAGTCGAGCGAGTCAGCGCTGGGCGTGGGGGGTTTTGCCTCGGTATAGCCATAGCCCGCACCTAAGAGGTTGCGTTTCGGATAAGCATGGAGTTGCCCTTCCCGTTTTCTGGCGGCCGGCATCACGACAGGGAGGTGCCAATCCTCGGAACCAAGGGAGTTCGGCAGGCTGGAAAAGCCTATCTCCATAGCGTCCTGTATCCAACGGTCCTCACCGTGTGGATTGCGAGACAGGACCTTTAAGGTCGGGGCATCCGCGCCATCAAGCGCGTTCGTCAACTCGGTGCGGACGCTGCTATTGTCTCGAGTCTCAACGACGTACACCTCTACTGTCTGATTGAGATGATTGGGCATCAGCCACGGCGCGACGCGCACCTGCGCCTGATGGCTGCTCCGAATTCCGCCACCCGGCTCCAACACCTCAAGCGTAAGTGTTACCAATCCATCGAAGTTGCGATCCGGTGACTGTCCAGGATATTGCAGCGCTTCCATGCCGAATTCGATGCGCTGCGGGCCGAGGTCGGTAATGGTGTTTCGTCCCTGTGGGGTGCCGGGACCGATAAACTCCGTCCAACTCCCCTTCTTAAAAATGCGGATTTTCTGCCTGTCGGAAACGCTCAACCGCGCCGTATATCCCGGGGGAAAGGAAAGACCGGGTGGATTCCGCTTAAGCACCAGCGGAGCCAGATCAGATTCGTCATCGCTGCCGTCAACGACCCCGTTCGAGTTGTCAAGACGCCGGTTGCCGCCGTCGTCGTCGTTGTTGACCAGAATGACAGCCCCTTTCTGGTTTTCCCCCCAATTCCATTGGTCCAATCCGGAGATATCATCATCTACCGTACCGTCGCGGTCAGCATCAACATGCATGGTAAGATCCGGAATTGGCGGCGGGCAAGGCTCAACAGCAGAGCCCACATCCGCACCGCACCCCTGTCCAGGGCCATCGCTCATTCCCCTCCTCCACGTTCGCGGCGAAGCTGGTGCAAGAGATACATCTTCTCTGAGGGATTTCGGGTCCTGTCGCGCAGTACCCTGCCGGCCCAAGCAGTGGACGGGTCGGAGTCGAAGTTGAGGCCATAGCAAGCCACGAACTCGAGGAACGTTTGGACATCCGTTGTGCGCTTAATGCCGTAAGTATCCGCCCTCTCGATCCCCTCGCGGATCAGGGACAAGAGGGCCGCGTCAGTCATGCCGGATGTGGCCTGCGGGAATGTCCGGCGAAGGTGAGTGGCCATACGATCCTCGAATTGCCGCCGCATGTATTCGCTGAAGGCCTTCATTTGTTTATCACGGATCTTCAGCATCGTGCTCCCTCTATCGACCTCTCGGGGTCTCGGGGTCAGACTTGATTATTGACATTTCCTCACAGATCCTCGTTCCTCCTTTGCCCCAAAGCATGGGCCGTCTACGGTATCTGAACCGTCGTTTCTCCTGGATTGGTAATACTAATCACTCCGGCCCAGGTGCACATCAATTTAGAAGTATTATTGAGAGCGGGCATCTTTCCGATAAGGACGGTCGGAGACCCAGGGACCCAGGGAGCCGGGATTACAGGAACACAGGGCATCGGCGTTAAAACGCCTAAGGCCGCTGCTGTTGCTGCCGCAACCGCAGGATTCGCGATGGAGGTGCACATTCCGAAGGGCATGATGTTTACCATGGGTATGTTATCCATGATATTGGCATCCGGCGTCTGGGTTAAGACCTTGTTCTTAGGAAGAACGACCAGCGAGCTGGGCGCCATACCAAAACTGCACTGCAACGTCGTTCCCATGCATACCTGAAAAGGCATAAATCTTCTCCGTTGATTGTAAGATTCGGGGGTGTGAACTTTAAAGGCTCCGAGGGCGCACCCATTTTCGGCCAGTCTTTATTTTACTTTCAATTGAACCGGCATCGAGAGGATATTTCCACGAAGTGCCTTGCCTCCCATCCTGCTGGTTTCAAAAATCAATCGGACGGCATAGGCACCGGGTTCCCAGGAAATAGGGACCTCAAACTGATATTCAGCCTTTTGGGAAGGCTTGAGCGTAAGACATCCGGGTTCCATGGGGTCCTTGGGGACATCCGCTTTGGTCAGATATTCAGTCGTCAATTTCTGATGAATGGAGTGCTGAGGCCATAATTCGGTGACCGGCAGGTCAGAACGTACGCCCCAGACCGTGAAGCCCCTCGTCTTTGACTGAGTCTGCAGCGGATCGTTCACGGTACTCTCCATCGCGCCGTCCGCTGTTAATCGGATGACAACTTTCAACTTCGCCGAACGGCCGATCTCGGCCTGGTCCAGACTGGCGGACATCCTGATTACCTGAACCGGGTTCTTAAGAGCATCCTCTCCCACTTTCTTGATCTGGTCTGCTACCTGGCACATGGCCGGTGTCGACGTGCTCGGGTCCACGAAGCGCTGTTCAGTCTTGCCGCCCTCTTCCAACGCCACCCGGACCATCGGTGTGCCGGGGGGGCCCTCGGGAGATTTCGGGAATGGCCGCTTGCTGAGTAGATTTAGATTTTTTCGCAGTTCCTGTGCCCTCTCCTGGCCGATGGAGATTTGATATACGCCGATGGCGTTAACTTCGGGTTTTTCCACATTCGTCTCCATCTTCAGCTCAGAATTTCCCAGTTGATCGATTCTGAGAATGTACCCTAAACCTCCTTCGTCCAGCGGGAAAGAAGCGGTAATGAGAAAAGGTTCCTGTGGCATACAATATCCTCCATACATCAGGATCAGCGATACCAGTAGGATGGGAATCGAAACTTTCTTCATGCGTTCCTTTTCAGATCAAACTGTTCGCTGCTTTGGGTGCAAAACCAGCTCCGAAATTCCTCGAGATGATAATCATATACGTCGGTGCCGCTTCCCATGAGGCTGTCCTCTACATCGGGCTGCCAGGGAGGACTTCCGGTGGCCCCTTCCGGGTATTCATCATAAAAGCCCATGAGATGTCCCAGCTCATGGGCCCAGGTTTTCCCCGGGCGGGATTCGATCCGGTGCCAATGATTGGAGTTGGCGCGGGCGCTTCCCGGCCACAGATTGACCTCGTGGATCATGTCCCCAGAGGTTTCTACAAATTCGGCGCGAACTTCCACCTTGAACTTGCAGCATTGATAGCGGAGATTGCAGTTGCAGGCGTTTCCCCTCCGGCAATCATGCCGGTGGAGGTGCAGCTGCTCCCGGTAGACCCCTTCGATGGTATTCTTGATGTTCTGCTTGACGTCCTCCGGCACCGGCCCCCCGATGGGAACGGCCTCGCAGCGGGTGCGGTAATCCGCCGGTTCCTCCTTCTTCCCCCGCTCCGGCCTGGGCTGGGTCCGGTTCAGAAAATGAACTTTTACGGTCAAGACCATCTGCCGGTCGGTAAATTCGATATGGACTTTTTTATCCCACCCAAAATTTTTCCCCTCGCGGTTGGTGCTGGCCATGCGCCCGCTGATCGTGGCCTGAGCGATATTGGCATATCGATGGAAGGATAGCTGGGCGTCCCGCGAATCCGCCCGCAGCCCGGCCGCGGCCGCCGTGAATTTCACTTCCGCCCCGTTCCAGGTGTCTGAGGGTTTCTGGCTTATCCAGGTCCCCGTCACGGACGAAGGCTGGGTGTTGCTGGTCTCGGAGGTTATCGTCCCGTTATCGGATGTGCGTTTGAGGGTAAAGGTGGCATCCGTGCCTGCGGGAATATTGACCGTCTCCGCAAGCATTCCCGCCTCATCCCCACATTTAACCGTCTCCTCCCGCCACCGCGCGTTGATCAGTTGGGGCTCCCCGCATGGTTCCGAAGTCTCCCCCACTCTTCTCGTCGAAGAACCGCAGCCTTCGGTTGTAATCGTCATGTCTTCCCCTCGGAATCCTTTTCGAGGTGTTGAATGAGAAGCTTGGTCTTTTCCCTCCCGAGAAGTTCTGGATCATTCAGGATCTCTCCTGCCCAAGATGCCGACGGGTCAGTATCAAATTCAACCCCGTAGGTCATCATACATTCAAGGTAACGGACAACATCCGCTTCGATGGTGATCCCGTACCTTTGCGCATTTTCAGTACCGGCCTGAATCAACAAACGAAGCTCACCGTCCGGCATCCCTTCCGTCTTTTGCGGAAATTTTCTCTGAAGATGTTTCACCACATCATCTTCGAACTGATGAACCATGTACCGGCTTAAAACATCCCATTGCTCTCTTCGAATGATCAACATGATCGGTATTTCCCCATCGCAGTTCCACAAGAGAACAGTCTTGCGGTTACCATTGGATTACATTCTGAAAAAGTTGAAACTTCTCTGTACAGCCAAATTCAATCAACTGATTTTCTGCTTTCCCTTCAACATAATAGCGCTCAACAGGACCGAATAGGATTTGGAGTTCGGATTCATTGCACGTAGGCAGATATACCCGTAAAACCCTTGGATCATAGTAACGAAAATAAAGCGGCTTTCCTTTTTCATCGTATACCATAAGGAACTTCCGAAAATGTCGGTGGAGTTCTTTAAAAGAGACTGAGGACTGGAAAAAGATTCCCCAGCTCTTTCCCCATCCATTCATGAGAACCCACTGGGTAAAGGCATCCTCTCTCTTGAGATCTATCAGGTAAGGCGCAACGTTGGCCAATTCGATGGCTTTACCTCCACGGTAGAGGCAGAGGTCTTCTGTATCGAAGTTGGCAAGCTTTGGAAAGATCCCATCGTCCCTTGCCGCGTCTAATATCACATAGGTTTCCCGTGGAGCTTGCCCCTCCACAGATCGAAACAAATAGCTGATGACCTTCTGGGTCTGATCCGGAGACAGCATAGGTTATCCTTCTTCTCTTTAGGGCCTCACGGGCCCTAGCTGCTTAGTGTGGTCAGGTTTCGCAGAACGGGGTTCCCGATTTGGCCGCACTCTTAAGGGTTTGAGCCTGAGGGGAAGGAGCTCCCGCTGCGGGACTCAATTGGGGTTTCTTTCCCGGTTTCGCCGTATCTGCCTCTTGTGGCTCCTTCGGGGCAGCCGGTGAGGAGCCCGCTCCAGAACCCGCAGCCCCGCCGCTGTTGATCATCACCATCGAGCCTTTAATGAAAACCCCGCCGGGATTGATGTTGACGAAATTGCCGCCCACTTTCAGCGTGAGGGTGGTACCAGATTCAATGACCACGTTCATCCCGCCTTTGAGGTGGATCTCCATGCCTGCCTCCAGCGCATAGCTATTTCCTACCTTTTCTTGCTGGTTCGTTGCCACCATGAGGGAGACGGTGCCGTCAACCTTCTGATTGTGGTCCCCTTTGACCGTCTGATGTTTGTCCCCCTCCGCCATTTCCAACTGGTCTTTTTTCACAATCAGATGGGTTTCGTTCCCGATCCATTCCCGCAAATTATTTTTGACCCGGATGTCCTGGTTCTTCTCCGCATGGATGAAGACCTGTTCCTGCCCCTTCTTGTCTTCGAAGCGAATTTCATTAAAGCCGCCCCCCCCAAGAGAGGAGTCTGATTTGATGGCGCTTTTGGTCTTGTCGTCGGGCAGCGGATAGGGCGGCATATTCGATCCATGGTATACCGTCCCAATAATAATGGGCCGGTCCGGATCGCCTTCCAGAAAATCGACTACCACCTCCTGCCCGATCCGCGGGATATACATCGCCCCCCATCCCGGTCCCGCCCAGAGCTGGGCTACCCGAACCCAGCAGGAACTGTTCTCATTCCTCTTCCCCTCCCGGTCCCAGTGAAACTGCACCTTCACCCGGCCATATTTGTCCGTATAAATCTCCTCCCCACCCGGTCCCACCACGATGGCCGTCTGCGTCCCCCGCACCACCGGCTTGACACTATCCCGCGGCGGCCGGTAGGGAACGTCAAAAGGAATACAGGTAAAATTATTCGCGTAAGCGAACCCCTTCATGTCCGCCGAAGACTTAGTTGTGTACCCCAACTGGGTTACCCCATGGCTGAGGGAGGTCAAAATAAATTCCTTTCCATCCATATCTTGGCGGTAGGAGCCCAGAAGCTTAAACCGGTATCCGCTGGTAAAGGCTCTGCAGACACCGGAACCGATGACCGTTGTAATTCTTGCCTCTTCCTCCTCCATGCGTACATTGACGAACTGATTTCCCTCCTGCTTCTTGGCGTAAAGCCCCGGATAGTCATAGACCTCACGCTCGCCGGGACCCAATTTGATTTTACTGGGAACATCCACCTTCAAACTGGTGCTGGGGGCCTCAAAGTTAAAGTCATTCAGGGTATATTTCCCCGGCCTTATTTCCTGCACCTTTTCCAGGCTGGTAATTACATCCTCTTCCAGCCATCCGCTTGAGGTTGTCTGATATTGCGCTGATTCCTGCTTGGGGCATGGTTTATGCTTTTCCGGGGCGTCGGCCAGAACCAGGGTATGCATTTTTTCTTCGTGGATGAAAAAATAATAAATCCCCTCTTCTTCCAATAGACGGGAAACAAAGTTAAAATCCGTCTCCCGGTACTGAACGCAGTAGTCCCTCTTCGGGTAGCTGCCGTTGAGGAGCAGCCGGAAGTCCGAGAAACCTTTCTCCTGGAAGATCTTCTCCACGATCTCGGGCGCCGAAAGCTTCTGGAATATCCTGGAATCTGCAGTCTGGGTGAGCAGCCAGAGCCACGGAACCATCTCGGCCCGGTAATGGGACAATCGAATGTCTCCTCCTCCTTCGGCTTCGCCCCTCCCCTGGGAAAAGTGGGAAATTAGCCCGTTAAAAAACCGTTTCTCCCCATCGGCTAACAGGATGGAAACCGTAACGTTCTTCCCGATAATATCCGCAAAGGGGATGTCGGGATTCTCGGAGAGCATGTCCAGTTCAAAACTAAAAAGTCGAGAAAGGCCTTCGGTCCCATTAAATCCCGTAAGTAACAGGACATCCTTACCCAGCGGAGTATTAACGGCAATAAGACTGTTATCCTGTGTATAAGCCACGGGGTCCTCCTTGGTTAGGCTTTGAGTATGCTATTAGGACTGTCTTTCGCGTTGAGTCCGCATCCAACCAAAGCTTTATAGACTGGGGTCCTGTCACTCGAGCAATCCTTCCTACCAGTACCAGATGTACTTACCCAATTGTCTATCGACCTTCCTAATTTCCCGCGGGACCGTACCCTGCGCACAAGTGTCGGCTCCGCCCCCGAAGTCCACAACCTGGACCAAACAGGGATTGATGACCGTATATTTGCGGGTCTTGTCGTCGTAGCCGCCGGCCACCAGCGCGTGGCCCGGTCCTTTACCTATCTCGGTAAAGATTACCGGGCTCCATTTCAGGGCATGCCGCAAATTGGCGCCCTTTGGACGGGCCAAAGACCGAAGGCCCAACTGCTTATAAAATGAATCCATCTCCTCCTCAGTCAGGCCTTTGTTGAGCTTCAAATAATCGCCCGCCTTTTTGCCGTAATCATTCAAGTTCTTATGCCGCCAGTGCCACATCATCTTACCACAGGCTTCCCAGCAAAGAGCCAGGGTCTTCTGCGAGTATACGGGAACTTGGTAGCGGGCCATGGGGTAATCCTATCACTCCATCCATCGCCCCGCCAGAGGAGATGGAGGATCTGTCAGAGACTGGAAGCGGGCCTGTCGAATTATATCTCGATTTTTTAAAGACAAGAGAGGCATGAAGCCCTTATCCAGGATGATTTCAGCGGCTCGTTCCGTGAGCAAAACCTCGGCACAAGGGGTGATCCGGGACTCCCCCCCTTCCTTGTAAACATGCAGAGGAAGGTTTTCGATCTCCTGGATGACTCCAGGACGAAGGTCCCAACCGTTCTGGCTGAAGGCCCGGGCTATTAAATAAACACAGGCAAAGGCGGGATTTCCCCAGGAGTAATGATTATGTTCCGGGCTGGCGGCCATTTCTTCGAAGGCAAATCGTTCGGTGGGGTCTGTTTCCGCGCCGTAAGGAAGACGGAGCAAAAATCGTGGCAGAGCGAGGCCAAGGTAGGAAGCCTCGGGGTGTTTTCTCAGCGCCTCCCATGCCTGGCTTCCTTCGGTATCGGTCATTCCCTTCCATTCTCTCGGATCGGGCGTTTTGGCCAGCGACTCACACCCCAGGAATCTGTCGCTCGCCTGGGCGATAAATGGGGCGCCGGCGGCTCTGGCTATTTTCGCAATACGGCCGAGTAGTTCCGCATCTTCGCGGCTCGGGCCAAAAGTATAGTTGCCCCCCAGGACCGCCCACGGCTCGCCGCCGGGAGTCTCGACCGTTTCTTCAACCAGCAACCGGTACATCCCGGTTGATCGCAGGTCTTTTGCCGCTGCCAGGTCAGCAGATAGCTCGGCCTTGGAGATGTCCATAAAGTATAGCCGTAGTTGGGCGTCAGTCTCCACCCTCGATACGAGGAAACGGACCGCTCGCCAGGCGGCTTCCAGGGCCTGGAAATCGGGGTGATGCAGGATCGCGCGCATCAGCCCGGCAGCAGCAGCATCGAGGGAACATATCATTTCCGCTTGCCGGGGGTCGTCGCGGGGAATCACGTAAGGACGGACGATTTCCCGAAGGAATGCGCCCCATTCCGACGTGTCCCTGGCTGGCCCTTTGTCTGGCTTTCCTTCTTTCTCTTCCAGGATCTGGTCCAACAGGCTGCCCGAGGTCAGCCCGGCCATTTCCGGCGCTGAAGGTCGTGGACCCGAAACAGGTTCTCCGGAAGGGGGCTCTTTCCTTTCCGGAGGGAGCTTCGTCCCTGTCCGACCCCCAAATTCCTCTGCGGCGGCCGCAAAAGTCCGGGGATCGGCCAGCTTCCGCCGGGCATCCCGCAGCGCTTCCAGCGGTTGCACCCGTTCGAAGAGTTGGTCGGGGTGGAAATCCTCCAGCTCCCGGAAGCAGAGCTTCAGAGGCGGCGCCTTTTTTCCCATGGGCAGGTGGATCTCGACGCCCAGCTTCGCCAGCACCTCATCGAAATTGTCCCGGTCCACCAGTACGGGATTTCGAACGCGGGCTGCCCCCGAAGCCAAACCCCGGTTTGCCCGGCCGCTGAAATCCCCCATGATGAGGATACGAAACGGCGTCTCCGGGGCGGGCCTTCCGGAAGTCTCCTCCATGGAATCGACGATCCGGAAATGGACCCTTTCAATTGAGCCGGATTTTCGCATAGCCCTTATTCCTTATGAATAAGCTGGAATATTTGGGTTTTAATAGTTTTTTTGCTGACCCCTGCCCTAAAAAAGGGTCTCTCGGGCCGACTCCTTAAACCACTTTCTTAAGGATTGTGTTGTTGGCGGCGGCGAAATTTTTCGGCAACAAAATCTTGTCGGCTTCTCGACCGTCCCGGGCAGGGGTTACGTTGCGAACGTGCCTGGTCGCGGTATATACGCCTGCTTGGGCCGGTGATCGTTCCACCACGATTTCGGTTGTCCAGCTCAGGTATTTGAGCACTTGGCAATCATCTTGTTTAATTTTGTGCCGGGCATAAAGAAAGACATCAAAATCCAAAAACTTTTCGCATTTGGTGAGAGAGTCATTGCCAGCTTTAACCGGCACGCCCGGATCATCTTGAAACTTGGTATAGATCAGGGCGGTCGGAAAATCCCTCAGGGAAACGGAAACCGGTAGATTCTTCGCCAAAGGCTTGCGTGATTGCTCGTTGAACCATGGGATGATTATGCGGGATGAGGAATCATAACACGGAAGAGTGATCTGATTCCAAAAAATGGAACGCCGGTTTTCGTAAAGGGCTCCCATACGTGCCTGTTTCAACACTTGCACGAATCCAACATACCAATTCGGGGCATTATCATCCGCGGTTTTCACCCGCGCTTCAATCTTTAACCCCTTACAGCAGGTTCGGATCGCCCCCTGTGGTACTTCAGCATTCAAGGCTTTCGTTACCACCGGGATAGGATTATCACTGGTATCCACATTAAAAGCTTCCACGTTAATGTTCATCATCGCACCTCAAACCCAAATCCTTCCCCAATCAAAGAAACCTTGACCTCCTTGATTTGTTCACCCGTCACCATCCTCGAAAGTAATTCTTTCGACATTTCGGGCAGCAACGTATTGGTTAAGATATGGTCCACGTTCCTTGCTCCGCTTTCCACTTCTTTACATCGGCTGGCGATGGACTCGATCAATCCTTCATCATACCCAAAGGAAACATTCCTGTTTTCCCGCATGCGCTTGGCGATCCGGTTCAGTTTAAGCTTCACGATAAGGCGCATGGTCTTGTCGGTGATCGGATAATACGGTACGACCTTCAGGCGGCCCAGGAAGGCAGGCTTGAAGCGTTTCAGGAGCTCCGGCCGGAGCATCTCCGTAAGGCGCGGCCAGTCCGGCATAGTCTCCTCATCGGCACAGACCTTCATGATCGTGTCCGTGCCCAGGTTGGACGTCAGGATGATGAGAGTGTTCTTGAAATCGATCCGTCGGCCTTCCCCATCTTCAAGGGTACCCTTGTCAAAGACCTGGTAAAAGAGTTCCGTTACATCCGGGTGGGCCTTTTCCACCTCATCGAGGAGGACCACACTGTACGGCCTCTTGCGGACCGCCTCAGTCAGCACGCCCCCCTCCCCATATCCCACGTAGCCGGGAGGAGAACCTTTAAGTCCGGAAACCGTATGGGCCTCCTGATACTCTGACATGTTGATCGTGATCACATTCTCTTCGCCGCCGTAAAGCAATTCGGAGAGAGCCAGCGCTGTTTCCGTCTTGCCTACTCCGCTTGGACCGACGAAGAGGAAGACCGCCGTCGGTTTGGATGGGTCTTCGATTCCCGCATGGGCGGTCTGGATCATCTGGGCGATGGCATTCAGGGCATGGTCTTGCCCGATGATCCTTTCGCCCAACAGTTTTTCCATGTTGAGGACGGTATCAATTTCGTCAGTCAGCATGCGGCCTGTCGGAATACCAGTCCACCCGGAAATCACCTCGGATATGATTTGCGAATCTACGGCAACCTGAACCAAGGGTGTATCTCCTTGCACTGCGGCGAGTTCCTTCTCCAACCCTTTCAGCAATTCCTGCTTTTGGGATAAAACGCCCACTTCTGTGGGATCTTTTCCGTGAATTTCCTCTATCTCCTGCCTCAAATCCTTTATTCGAGTTGCGATCTCTATCTCCTTCTGCCAATTCTTGTTCAGATCATCCAGGCGGGTCTTGGCTGATTCCTTTCCCGCTTGAAGGTGTTGGATACGCTCGGCATGGTCATGGCCCATCAGCGCTTCCCTCTGGAGGATTTTAATCTCGTTATCAATATGGGTAATGCGGCGTTGGGTCTCCTCAATAGCAGGGGGATGTGTGGTAAGGCCAATGGCCACCCTGGCACAGGCTGTGTCCAGGACGCTCACCGATTTGTCAGGAAGCTGTCTTCCCGTGAGATAGCGACGGGACAGGCGGACCGAGTCGAGTAAAGCACCATCGGTAATCATCACTTTGTGGTGTTTCTCCAGAAAAGGAGCGACCGCCCGCATCATCACCAGAGCCTTCTGCTCCTCCGGTTCCTCTATTTTGACCACCTGGAACCGCCGGGCCAGGGCAGCGTCCTTCTCGAAGTATTTCTTGTATTCGGACCACGTGGTGGCTGCGATGGTGCGAAGTTCCCCCCGGGCTAAGGCGGGTTTGAGGAGATTGGCCGCATCGCCTGAACCCGCGGACCCCCCTGCGCCAATGAGGGTGTGTGCCTCATCGATGAAAAGAATAATAGGGGTGGGAGATGCCTTTACTTCGTTGATCACGGATTTCAGACGATTTTCGAATTCGCCCTTTATACCCGCTCCGGCCTGGAGGAGTCCCAGGTCGAGGGTATGAACAGCCACGTTTCGAAGCGGGGGAGGGACGTCTCCCTGGACGATCCTCAAAGCAAACCCTTCCACCACAGCAGTCTTCCCAACACCCGCTTCTCCTGTCAGGATAGGGTTATTCTGCCTTCGCCGAATGAGGATATCCACCATCTGCCGGATCTCGAAGTCGCGGCCGAGGACAGGATCTACCTCTCCCTTTCGGGCTTTTTCGGTAAGATTGATGGTATAGAGGTCCAGGGCCCGCGTTCCGGCGGCTGGGGCTCCCGGGGCTCGGGCCTCTTCGGGTCTTCCCATGCTTGGAGCCTCAATGTCTTCTCTTGATCCTGAGGTCAAATCGCGAAGCCGCTGGCTTAAGGTTTCCACAGAAATCTTTTTGAATACGTCGGAGCTTGCTGTCAACATCCGGGCTATCTCCTCATTGCTCATCAGGGCGAGAAGGATGTGGCCGGAGCGGATGCTTTGGGTCTGGAAATCAACGGAGGCGACCAGCCAGGCATCTTGAATCATGCGGGGGATCCGGGGTGACAGAGCCGGCGTTCTGGCGTTGCCGGTTTTGAAGCCTTCCATGGCCCGGGTGAGATCGGAGGCCAAACGGGATTCGTTTATCTCAAAGTGCCTCAGGATCTTCTGAAAATCGGTATTGGAAATTTCAAGGAGTTTGAGAAGGAAGTGTTCCAGGTCCACCTCGTAATGGGTCTGAGACAGGCAAAGACCGGCGGCCGATTCCAGGGTGCTTCGGCAGGTTTGGTTCAATTTTCCGATCAAGGATTTGAGGTTGGATCTTGGCATGAAGGTGCCTCCTTGTTCCAGATTTGAGTCTTAAGTCCCGTATTCAAGTGAGGCTCTTGCAAAAGTATTTTTTTGTGGTTCGACAAGCTCAACACGAACGGAAAAACTATAAAATTTCAACCTAAGCCCGTTCACCCTGAGCCTGTCGAAGGGTAAATTACGGACTTTTGCAAGAAGCTCAAGTCTTATTCAAATTTCCCCGCCCAATCATGACCACTACAAAGGAGATTCTGGGTCCTCAAATGTGACGTAAGGGTCCTCCCGGTGATGGACCCCAGGAGTCTTAAGCCAGGTTGACCAGCCCAGCCGCGGAGAAGCCGGGGGTTTCATACCTAATACGCATAGGGGAACTTCCTCACGGGTAAGAACGAGACGAATCTCGAATTCATACTCCAGCCCTACCATGTAGGGGACCAGGGAGAAAATCTGGCGGAGCAGGTCGCCGGTGGGCAGAAGACGGAGAAAATACCCATAGCCCATGGGCCCGAGATGGATGCGGAATTTGGTCTGGTTTTCCCAGGCCGAGCTTCCGCAAATGGCATCGACACCCAATTGCCCGTTGGCGACGCCAAGTTGGGTTTGATCCTCCGGACTGATGGAAAGGGTCCGGTCGATGAACTGCTCCACCTCCGCCCTCGTACCGGAGAAATACTCCACGGTCCCTTCAATGGCCGCGGCAGACGGGACCAGCCTCGACAAAAGCCCACTGTTATATATAAGGGACTCCTGGGGCAATCCGATTTTTCCGGCGAGCCCCGGCGTTCCTAAACCGATAAGACTTAACAGATGATTGGAAAGCCTATCCTTGGCTCCTACCCGATAATTTTCAGGGAATCGGTATTTTTTCCGGGCCAGGTAAAACAGGGAGATCAAACGGTGATGGAAGATATCCAAGAAGGCGGTGAAGGCAAAATCTTTCTGGCGAATCCGCTCCGCGGCCAGTTCATTATACCAGTAGGGGAGGACACCGGATGGACCGATCAGTCCCATGAAGGCAACTTCCATATTCACCGGCCTTTTCTCATCCTCCTGTTTCAGGTTCGAAATATCGCTGGGAGGGAACGAGAAACCGGGTTTTACCGAAAATCGAACCGCTTCTTCCCCCGGCGTGAGGGTCCGGCCCAATTGCTTCTTTTCGGGAAAAAGCAACTCCAGTAGATGGACGGCCTTGAAAAAGGAAAAACGGTAAAATTCCTTAAAAAGGCGGTCTTTTAGAGAAGGATCCGGTTCCCGTTTCTCGGCGTCCACTTTTTTAGCGCCTCTTTCTTCTGCAGGGTCTTGGCGATCAACTGGGAAAAGGAGTTGACCGAAACATACTGGCCAAAAAATCCATCCAACACAGAGGCAAATAGATAGAGGCCCGTTCCCACATATTTGTCTTCATCCAACTCGAGGGTCACTTCCACCCCGCGGCAAATGGCCTGGCCGACTCTTCTGGTGATGTACCGGGAATTCACGGAGACGATGCCGCTGATCTGCTGCCGGGTCACAGGGGAATTATCAAAATCGTAAAGTTTGAGAATTTCCTTCAGGGCCTCTTCCCCTCCCTGAACGAGGGACATATAGTTTAAAGAAAGATGAGAGATGAGGCGCCATTGGAGTGCCCCGCCCAGAGAGGGCCGCCGGGTAGGCGTGGGTTTTATGAGGCAGTTTATGCGGGCCACCGGAGCCGCTTTTTCTATATCAAAGTCACCGGCGGGATCGCCAAAAGGGAGACGGCCGGGCAGATCCCGGTTCGTGCAGGTGGTATGGACGGTTATCGTCTCCACCCCCGGGTCAGCGGGCTTAAAACTCCAGTCGGTAAAAGAGAGGAAGACCTCGATCCCTTCATCTCCCTTTAGGCCTGAGGGACGCCGCTGGATATGCCAGAAAGGTATGCCCCGACCGCCATCCCCTTCATCGAGATAGTGGTTCAGGGAATAAAAAGGTTTAAATTCGGCTTCCTTCCCGGGAGACGTAGGTGAGGAAGTAAAGACCCGGTCGACGCTGAAGACCTCGGTTGCTTCAAGCCTCCGAATATCTGGAATCACCCGGTATTCCGTCTTCTGCTGCTCCTCCCGAATCGGCTCAGCAATCCGGCTGAAAAGATTAACGACCGGGGTGGCGTTGAGACAGAAAGTCTCTTCATTTATCAGGAGGTCCGATTTGGCTACTCGGTCGAGGTATATGCGGAGTTCAAGGGTATCGCCAAAGTCTCGCTGTCTCATCTGATCCAGACCCTGGAGATCGACGAAGAGAAATTTCTCGGGGAAACAGAAGTATTCAAAAAGGAGCAGGTAACCAGGAAAGGACCGGGGGGGATAGGGAATCATCCTTTCGGCGGCATCGAATCCCACCGGCCTTAGGTCCTCCGGGGTCAAGGATATCCCTTCGATCTTCCCCTTCTTGCCGATGGACTCACATTCCACCTGACATACATGGTTGAACAAAAGCTCATAGAGATGAAAGATATGCTGGCCCGGCCCGTTCAGGAAAAAGCGAAGACCCTCCCAGAGAAGCTGAGAGAAGGTCAGGTTGTTGTAAGCCTTCAGCTGGATCTCGATGACCTGTTGGGCATTCTTCACCGACTTTTTCGGGTCCCGAAGCCTGGCTGAGGTCACTTCAACTGGCCAGAGGGTCACCGGGTAGCAGGTCTTAAACTGGCAAGGGCTGCCGGCGACGGGTTTGGAGTAGAGGGCGGTACCCTTCTCTATCCGGTATCCGGCCGGAGGGATGGTCTTCTTGGCCGGTTCGAATTTCACCACCGACATGGAAGGGATGGGGTTAATGTAATGAGGGTAGAGGATCTGCAGCATGGATTCAGTTATTTCCGGAAAATCATCATCGATCTTTTGGTGGATCCGTCCACAGAGAAAGGCAAAAGCCTCGATCAACCGCTCGGTATGGGGGTCTTCGCATTTATCCGGCTCCAGCAGCAATCGACCGGCGATCTTGGGATACTTCCTGGCAAATTCTACCCCCATCTCCCGGATAAAGGTAAGCTCCCGCTCATAATAATTTAGAAACTTTTCATCCATTAAGGTTTCATTGGGAGATGAAATACTCGCCCCGGCTCACATCGAAATAGGTGTCAAATGTTACCGGTTCGGTGAGCGGGTCTACCACTAAAAGGGCGCTGATTTTGAACCGGAGATTCCGCTCGGTCTGAGCCGACATTTCCACATTTACCTTCACATTTCTTAACCGGGGTTCGAACCGGGAAATGATCCTCTCCATCTGCTGGCGCAGTTGCTGCCGCACCATTGGGCTTCTCGGATTTTGGGAGGTAAAGTCCGGCAGGCCATAGACGAAAAGCGAATTGTTCACTTCTCGAAACGCGGCTGGCGGGGCCAATACACTCCGCTTGGTGTTGAGCAGGTTCTCGAGGTCCCTAACGACCGAGGCCTTTGCTCGTCCGATCGTGAGAAGGCGGTACTGGACAGGCTCACGGGAAACCCCTGGTTCGAGGTCAATGAGCCTGTCCAGGATGGATGCCTGAAGGTTTTGCTGGTTCTCATTCATCCTGACGAAAACATCCAACCTTCATCAAGGCCTCAAAGGCCTTTACTTCTTGGCTGCCGGCGGCAGGTCTGCAACCAGCCTCAACGAAACGGTCAGTTCGTCGAGCTGGTAATGGGGCTTCAGAAATGCTACCGCCCGGTAAGCCCCCGCCTTACCCGGGATTTCACTCACATCCACCCTTGCTTCCCGCAAGGGATGGCTGGCTTTAGCGTCCTGTCCGGCGTCGTCATCCAAAAGGACATAGTTGGTAATCCACCGGTTCAGAAAATCTTCGGCATTCTTGCGGGTCATGAAGCTGCCAATCTTGTCTCTCATCATGGACTTCAGGTAATGGGCAAACCTCGAGACCGCGAGGATGTACTGGAGTTGCGAAGACAATCTGGCATTGGCCGTGGCCGCAGGCGTGTCGTACGCCTTGGGCTTATTCGCCGTCTGGGTGCTGAAAAAAGCGGCATAATCGGTTCCCTTGCAATGGACCAGCGGAACAAAGCCGAGATCGGCGAGTTCTTTCTCCCGCCGGTCGGTGATGGCGATTTCTGTGGGGCACTTGAGGGCGATATCCCCCTCATCGGTCCGGAAGGTGTGGACCGGCAGACCTTGCACCAGGCCGCCTCCCTCCACCCCCCGGATGGCCGCACACCAGTGGTATTTCGCAAAGGCATCGGTCAGCCGGGCTCCGAGGGCAAAGGCCGCATTGCCCCAGAGGTATTTGCTATTGTCTTTTCCGTCCACATCCTCCTCATAGTTGAAGGCTTCCACGGGAACACTCCCCTGGCCATAAGGAAGCCGCATCAGGATATGGGGCATGACCAGGCCCACATACCTTGAATCCTCCGAGTCGCGGAAGGACTTCCATTTGGCAAACTCGGTGCTCTGAAAGATCTTGGCCATGTCCCGAGGACCCCCCAGGTCGGCAAAACTGTCCATGTTAAACATGGAGGGAGCAGTAGCGGCGATGAACGGCGCATGGGCTGCCGAGGCCACCTGGGAGATCTTTTCGAGAAGGGACAGATCCTGAGGGTTGTTACCAAATTCATAATCCCCAATCAGGGCGCCATAAGAGGCGCCGCCGAACATGCCGAACTCCTCTTCATAGATCTTCTTGAAGAGGGTGGACTGGTCGAATTCCGATGCCTTTTCCATGTCCTTGAGAAGATCCTTCTTGGAAACACTCATCACCCGGATCTTCAATTGCTCCCCGGTTTCGCTCTTGTTCACCAAGAATTGCAGCCCTCGCCAGGAGCCCTCGAGCTTTTGGAAATCAGGATGGTGCATGACTTCATTGAGCTGGGCGGAAATCAGCCTGTCCAGCTGGCCGATGCGGGAAGTGATCATCAGGTCCAGGTTCTTGGAGACCACCATGGTCCCTTCCATGACCTGCTTGACAAACTCGCCAATGACGTCCTTTGCCCATCCCTTCTGGCTCTCGTCACGGGCCATCCGGCCTTCATCGATGATCCGGTCTAATAACCCTTTCTCTCCTTTGGCTTCCTCGACTTGAGACGGCTGCGCCTGGGTCTGTTGTTCCTTTTCCGCCATGTGGGACCTCCTTTATTCCTTATTTCTTTTCTTCTTCCTTTTTGACTCCAGCCTCCTCCCCCAGTTTTGCCAGGGAATCCGTGCTGGCAATGACGTCCTGAAGGAGTTCATCCAACTTCTCATTCCCCTCTAATTTGGCCATGAGGTCAGAAAGCCGGCGTCTGGCCTCCGCCAGTTTGCGCAAGGGGGGAATCTGGCTGGCCACCTGTTCCGGATGGAAATCATCGAGGGACTTGAAATGCAGGTCAACCCCCAATTTGGTTTCTTCTCCGGTTAGCTTGTTGTCCACCTTGAAGGCCACTCTCGGCTTCATTCCCTCCAGGACCTTGTCGAAATTGTCCCGGTCGATTTCGACAAATTTTCGGTCCTTCAGCCGCGGAAGGGGCTCATCCGGTTTGCCGGAAAAATCGCCCACCACCCCCACGACAAAGGGGATCTCTTTCATCTCAATGGAATCACCGATCTCCACGTCGTAGGTTATTTGGACTCTGGGGGCCCTCACCCTATCGATCTTATGCTGGGTGCTCTCTCTGGCCATATTCTCTCCTTTCTTTGGGAAATTTTCTGCGGAAAATTCATTAACCCTGCCAAACCCTTCCCCTTTAGGATTTGTAAATCATCGCCTTGGTCACATCCAGGGTACAAAGCTTTTGTAAAAGCGCCTTCCCCCTATTTATATCCTCATCCGAGGGTTCTCCCCTGCTCAGGCATTGATAAAGGGCATCGAGGACCTCTGCAATCCACAAGGGGGATTCCCAACCTTCGAGGTGCAGTTCCTCGATCAGACGATTCAACCCCTCCACAATGGGCCTGGCCAGGTCCGGCCGGTCGGCTTCCAGACAAAGCTTCGCCATGAGGAGTCGATAACGATTTCTGCCTCTCACCGACGGCGCACAGTTTGAGGCTCCTAGAAGTTTCGCCAGGGCGTCCTTCATGCCGGAGGTCTTCATGACCTGGAGGGCCTCTTCCCACACCGCCTTTTCGAAAGAATCCGAATCCGAAAACTGGCTATCCGGGTGGGGAATCGCCGCGGTTTCCCGCTTCTCCCCGGTTTCCTGAGGAACGGCTTTTTCTGCCCCGACTTTCAACTCTGGTGCGGGTTTCGGGGCCTTTTCAACCCCCCCTTTCTGTTCCCGATAGATCTTCATGACCACCTTTGCGCAGTCGTCCAGGGCCTCCCCAAAATCGGCCAATCGGGGGGCTTGCGACCCGAATTTATCATCCACCAACTGATCCAATTGCTTGAAGGTTTCACCGCATAGGGCCAGGTCTTCCACCAGGGATTGGTAATAGGCCTTTGAACTTCCCCCCACCGCAGAGTCGAACTCCTCGGCGTTCAATTTCCCTTCGGCAATCAATTCATCCCGTCTCTTCTTCTTAGTCTCATCTACACTGCCGGCCCGGCTGAGGGTGTCGGATTCCGAGCCGACCTCGCGCGATTCCTGCCATTTTAACCAGGAATATCCCGGGGCTACATTGGCGTCGGTCAGCGAAATCTCCTTAATAGAAGGCCAGAGTTTGTCGTTCACAAATTGAATAGGGGCGGCCCGGAACTCCACATCTCCCTCCTCGATCGGCGGATAGAGATTCTCCCAGTAATTTTTCAAGAGCCCGAGCATGATTCTGAGCCCAGTGGCCAGCCCGCTGAAACCCTCCGTCTTGATTAGGGCCTCCGTAAGCCACACGGCGATCTGCAGGTCTTTGGATTTTTTCGAAAGCGTCTCCACCGCTATGGAAATGACCTTGCCCCAGTCTGAGGCCTTAATTTCCCGCTGCCAGTCTCCGCGCTCCAGCAGATCGTCTGCCCTTCTGGCCTCTTTCAGATCATCATAGATAGGGCTGTAGCGAAGGTCCTCACCGGCCGGATTTTCCCCTGGAATAGGAGCGAATAGGGCATCGAGATCAATCACTCTTTTCATGGTTTTCCTTTGCCCCCGGGATTTTGAATATCACTTCACGGATCTCCAGGATGGACTTTTCCCCTTCACCGATTTGAAAGACATGCTGGCCCACCCCCCGGTAAAAGGGTCCCCCCAGAGGTATCCAGTCCGTCAACCTGCCGAGTTTTACCCGTTCATCCTGGTGGAGGAAAGAATCCGGATAGAGGACGGGAAGATAACCACCGAAGCTAAGCCCTTCCCAGGTCATAATGCGCGCGGGAATCCAGAGGAGGTCCAGAAGGGTGCGAGGAGGGGAAATAGAAAGCTCCCGGATTGAATTCAAGGGTATCCACACATACCGGTCGTGGACAATCGCCTCCAGGAAAAGAGAGAGAAAGGCGTCCGTGTCCCTGAACCCGCTAAAGCTCATTCCGTCCACGGTTCCGGAGAGGGCGGGGAGTTGGGCCTCTATTTGACCGAAAAACTCTTCTGCTCCCTCAATCTTCTTACCGATCACCTCCTTCCAGGCTGCGAAATATTTTTCGACATAGGGTGGGGTTTCCGGCAAGAAGGATGGACGACGATCAAGTTTCGAGACCTCCCGTCGCTCCCGTTCTGCATGAAGAAGATTTTTGTAGACCTGAGCACCGATTTCCTTCTTTGAATCCTGGACGGCAACCACATCGAGATGCTGTTCAGCTTTGTCCCATTCCCCGCAAAAAGAGAGGACTTGAAAGAGGAGAGTCCGCTTTCCCATATCAGCGGGCGAAGACTTAACTTCGCGGATAAGCTGCTCGCGCGCCTCTGAGAGTCTGCCTGCTCTGACCAAATCTTTTGCATTCATGGCGTGGTATAAGACTTTTGTAAAATTATCATAAATGTTTTCTTGTTACAATCAAAAATCCTTCAGAAGCAATCCTCTTTATTATTTAGCTCCCTCCGGAGGAGGAAACCGACCACAACCGCACAAAGTCCGCCGGTATTAAAGGCCGCTTGAAACCAGCTAAAAAAGTTTTTTCCAGAGTTCCTCCCATGAAAAGGGCATTGGGAAGGGCATCTTCCTGCTCTTTGAAGAGAAAATGCCAGAAGCCTATCCATGTGGATTGTTCCTGGAACGTCCCCTCATCAAAGCTTACCAAAATTTCTTTTTCCCTTAAGAGGCTTAAGGCTTGGTTTTGAGAATTTAGGAGATCCCGCGAGCATCCCTGAAAACTCGAAGATTCCCGGCAATTCCTGAAACCTTTTCTTTTCTCCACCCCTTCTTCCCAGTAGGCCAGAGGGGGTTGAAGGCCTTGCACCTCTTCTTCCATTTGTTTCAGGTTGTTAAACATTCTCGAGGATATATATTCCATTCGGTTCCATGTGGTTTCGCAGGCATAAGGCAAAAGATCCCAGTATTCCTCCCAGCCGTTAAGCAGGCCTGTTCCCATTATCAAAATCGGGTAAGGCCGCCCGAGGCTATCGCTGCTGTCCCTCACCAGGCCGCAAGCCAAGCATTGCTTTTTAAAGCCCCTGGCCCAAAATCGCCAGGAAAAAAATGAGTTAGAATTCTTTTTAACACCGCCCTGCTGATAGCCGCTTTTCACCCAATCGGAAAAACCCGCGGTCAGCGGGTCGCCGTGGCCCAGGTTAAAGAAGTCTTTTATCCCGGGATGTTTGCCAAAAGCAGACCATTGCCAATGTTGGCTGGACTTTATTGATCCCAACACTTAACAATATTCCTCGGTGCCTGCCTGGGCAGAGCGGCTATCTTTCCCATAACCGGCTGGTCTCCGCTAAATTCGTATTTTACCCTGATAAACTGTATTCCCAATCTTTCCAGGGCGGCTTTCTCTGCTGGAAATTCACCTACGAAAAAAGTGCGTATTCCGCCCTTAAATTCCTGCAAAAACTCAGGGAAGGCCTGAAAGCCTGAATACTTCTTTTTCAGGATGACATCGCCTACTTCGATCTGGAATAAAACGTCCCCGCAGGTATCTGGCGACCATTGGAAGGTCTTGTTGACTGGATAATTGAAATTGACCAGGCTCTGCGCGCTTCCCCCGCATTGAAGGTCCAGGCGAGTGCTCTGCGGTTGCAGTTTAGCCTGGGGATTGGCCGTGGTGGGGAAGGCTTTTATTAATAGGGAATAGCTGGTTTTGCTTACGGTTTGTTTGCCCGCCGCGCTCAGCCGGAGGAAAGAGAGAAAACCAGCATCAAGAGGAATCGCTCCCCCCAGAACCTCTTTGGCATGATGCCCCCTTTGCACGCTCCAGCCGATGAAAGGAGCCGCCGGGCCCTTAACGAATTTCCACACCGGGCCTTCCTGGCTGAAAAGAAGCTGGGTTGCTTGCTGGTCGGTCGCTTCCTGAGTTTCCTTCAGAACCACCTGCTCCCATTGATTCTGCAGATGGCAGGCTGCTTCCATCCGCACATAATAAGCATAAAATTCCAGGGGTCCGGCAATCATCTTCCAGAGGATATGTTCCGCTGGCTTCCCGCTGGGCATTGCGGCTCTTAACCTGGTTATAGCCGCCTGAGCGGCAAAGAAGGGAGATTTACTGGTGGCCGGATCTTCGCCAAAGACCTGGGAAGCTAACTGAAAAGCCTGCGTTCTGGATGTAGCTGCCGGGGCGAGCGCCGTTAGGGCGGCGCGATATTCCTGATAGGCCTTTACCGTTTGGGGAAGATCAACAGCCTCCACCCCTTCTTTTACCAGGCCTTTCTTTCCCTTGGCAATCAGCTTCTTTCCTTCTTCCGCAGCCTTGGCCAGCAGTCCTCCGGCAGCTCCGGGCGCTTTGGCCATTTGCAACTGGTAAACCTGGGTAAGCCAGGGAGGTATATGTTCCCCTTTGCTATAGGGGTCCAGCTCCTGGGTTAACCGGTTTAAAAATTCAAAGTAAGGCGCCTGATCGGTGGACATCTTGACGGCCATCGGCTGCCATTCCTGTTTGGAGCGGAGTCTTTCAAGGCCTTTGGGAAAGCGCATGCCAAACTGATACCAGGCCTCAAAACAGGCGTTCCGGTACCATTTCTCGAACTCGTCTTTTTGTTTGGCTAAGGCAAGTGGATCAGGAGGAGCAGATTCCACTTCCTTTAAGAAGGTATCCATCATCTCCTTTCCCTTGCGGGTAAAAGCCGGGGAGATAATCGCTTCTCCGGGGGTCGGGTTTCCTCCCCAAAAATCTCCGAGGGTAACGGGAGCCAGGCCCTGACCGTTGGCCCATACGACTAACCAGCGCAGTTGACCCCCCTTCAAGCCCAGGAGATGTTTACACCACGACTGCAGAAGGGCGATTTCTTTATTGATCTCTGCTGTGTCGGAACGCCAGACTAAGTAATAAAGGTAGAGATTGCCGAACTTTTTCTTCACTTCCGCAGGAGTTGCTTTTTCCGCTGCGCCCATGGGTGGTTCATAAGAAGGTTGGGGCTTCTTTTGCAGAGTTTCCAGTCCCTGGCCTTCCAGACGGGCTTTCAGGAGACCGATGCGCCTAACCAGGTGAGCAATATATGGCCCGATAGCTTCATCCGGAACAGCGTCGGTCAACCTGGCCAGCACTCCCCCCATCTGTTTATCAAAGGAGGCCAAAAAGCTTTTCTGAAACAGGGCGCAATATTTTTCCTTAAGGCCGACCTCCACTTTTATGCTCTCATGCAACCCGAACCTGGGGACCAGCCAGCCGCGGTTTTCCTCTTCCACCCGGAGAATGGCCTGGCGAAAGCGTTCCATGGTGTTTAAATCAGTCAGAATCTCTCCCTGTAAAACCGTGGGTTTGGCAAACTCCTGAGAGACTTCCCGTAAGGTTTTAAGGTTTTTTACGAAAGAGAAGCTGAGGAGGCCGCAAACCGCTATTCCCAGGGTAACCCAGGCAACCAATCCCAAATTTCTGGTAAGAGATTGCCACTGCAGGGCCCGCTGGGTGGGAGCCAGAAGTCCCCTCTCCCCGGGCAAAATCCTGGCAAAGAAGTCATGAAGAAAGAGCCCTTTGTTGGTGCCGGGCAATACCTCTTTTTCCCCGATGAGACCTAACTCCTTTAAAAAATGGGAATAGGGGGTGCCTTCCTGGCGCCCGCTGCTGAAGAAGAGTCCCCGCAAAGTCGGGGTTTCCTGGTAGGGGTTTTCCCGAAAGGCAACGTCCATGAAGATTCCAAGACCTTGCTTCAGTTGGTCAAATTCTTCAGGGAAAAGGAGAAGACCAGGATCAACGGTCTTGGAGGGCGTTTGATGTAAAAGAAGAATTCTAAGGTGGCGCAAATGTTCACCGATTGTGTTCAAGGCCCTATCCAGGAAGGAAGTAACATCCCCCGCTAAATCTTTCTTAATGACCCCCATGGCCTGGTCTAAGTTTTTAGCAGGGAGGCGGTCGCAAAATTGGGCCATTCCTTGAACCATGTCGCATTTGGTTACCATAATGTACACGGGAACTTTGGTTCCCAATACCCGCATCAGTTCTTCTATGCGCCGGCGGATATTGCGGCCATCTTCTTCCAGGGTCTGGGGAGAGGCCCCCAATAGCTTGTCAGCCGCAAGGGTGACAATCAGGCCGTTCAAGGGTTCTTTCCCCCGATATTTAATCAGCAGGTTCAAGAATCTTTGCCACTCTTCTTTATCCCGGCCTTCGTCGATGGGGATGGCGTATCTTCCAGCCGTATCTAAAATTATGGCCTGTTCAAAAAACCACCAATCGCAATTTCTTGTGCCCGATATGCCCGAAGTCCTGGTGAACTCGGCAAAAGGCGAGGAAAGGCGGGCGCTGCTGATGGCCGTCGTTTTTCCCGAGCCGCTCTCGCCGATCACCATATACCAGGGGAGAACATAGAGTGGGTTTCCGAACTTTCTCAGGTGGGAACGGCGTAAGGTATCGATGGCCTCTTTCCAGCGAACCTGAAGCTCTTGCAGGTCTTCTCTTTCTTTGCCGGCGAAACTCTTCATGTGAGCTTCATCCTGCTCTATGACCTGCTGGACAAAGCGCTGCTCCCGGCGCCTCAGCAATATTTTTCTAAGGAAGAGAAAACCGATCCCCAGGCTAAGCAGGCCAAGGAGGAGGAATATCCCTACCCACCAGGGCCAGTTAAGGAGATATACCGCCCCGAAGATGAGCAGGATGGCCAGGAGTACGGCGGCAATAAGGAGGAAAATTTTAATAAATTTTAATAATGTGTCTTTCATTTAGGGCACCCTGAATAAAAAATTTTCTCCCACGCCTTTTAAAACAAATCGGTAAATCATGAAGAGCGCCCCAAAAAGGATTACGGGTGCGACTAAAGTGGCAGCCGTTAAAAGGGAAAAAGGGAATCTCTGTTTGGGGGGGCTGATCCCGACTGTTTCCGCGGGGTAAGCTTCCGGGAAAAGTTCTGTCCGTTCCAGGGAGGGAATTCCCACCGAACTTCCCGCCAGGAGCTTTAAATTGGAAGTCTTGAGCTGTTCTAAAAGAGCCTCGTCACCTGCCTGACAAAATCGTCCCGCAAAACCGAGAGCCAGGCAAAGATAATAAATTTCCCGGACATCTCTTTGATGGGGGCCGAGAGCGTTTAAGCGCTCGAAGAACTCCTCTCCGGCCTCGGTGGTCTGGTAATAGAGGCGCTGGAGTTGTTCTCTCTGCCATTGTTGCTTCTGATTCCAGGAGGAGTTGAGAATGGCTTCATCAATCCAGGAGCAAATGGCGAAGCGCGCTCCGTCATAGTCCTCCTGGGAGAAAAGGCCTTTTTTCAGGCAATCCTCGCTCTGCCCCAGCAGACGAAAAATATCCGCTTTGACCTGGTCATACGGCGGTTGCTTCACGGCCGCCGTTTTCAGGAAGTAGACCACATAGGCGATAACCGGCATAAAACAATCGGTGAGATGCATAATAAACTCCACGGCAATTAAAATTGATGATCTCCCAAAAAGTCAGAATTCCCTTCATTATGTCATTCCGGCGAAAGCCGGAATCCAGTTATTTAAAGGAGTTATCAAACCTCTGGACTCCGGTTTTCATCTGTCTGCCAGGCACAGGGAGGCCGGAGTGACGACTTTTTTCGAGATCATCACTTTTGCTAATTGACCCTTATCCTTTACTTTTTCTTAATTATGGTTTTAAAAACTCTGTGATCTCTGTGGCTAATTTAATTCTTCAATTTTTCATTTTGCATTTGGCACTTTGCAATGTAATCTCGTTAAGATCTTCCCACCACCATCATCTCCACTTCCATATCTTCCGGAGCGCGGTCCCAATAGAGGGCAATGTTATTGCCTTTTTTCACGGAAGACCAATGGTCGCTATGATGATCCACCTGAAAATAAATACAGGAAGCTCTCCGGGGCAATTCTTGGGGCGGAACCGGCAGATGCTCCAACCCTATCCCCGGAAGAGCCCGGGCGATCAGGAGGGGTAAAGATTCCCTCGAGCTCAACTTGGCCGTTGTGGTCAGGGACTTAAGCAATGCTTTGGGGTCTTCTTCTGTTTTCAGGACCAAATAGAATCGCTTGCGCCCTTCAAAAAGGGACGGGTTCAATTCGGCTGCGAAGTACGTGCCGTCATAAATGAGGCGAATGACATATTCCGGCCCGGCAGTAATTTCATCCAACAACTGCGAGAGCAGGGTTTGAGCCGCTGAGAAACATTCCCATAAATTGCGGTGGTCATAAATCGGGAGAACGCGGCCCCCGCTTTTCAGTTCTCCCAATACGTTTACCCTCTCCGAGAAAGAAGAGAGCTCCCCGATGACCTGCCGTAAAGATCCGTAAACCCACCAGGGATGCGCCTGCTTGGCCTCGGTAAAATGAAAAAGGAGCGGAACATAGCGGCTTAAGGATCTTAGAGCGAGGAGGTAGACCATGTCCCTGGTTCCGAACTCGGCAGTCTGAATCCCTCGCTGGCTTTTATATTCTTCCAGCTGGTGGCAGCGGCCGGCAAGTTGATCCCTGATTTCTTTTATCATCTTCTGCAAAGGCTCCGCGCTCGAAACCATCAGGGATGGGGGAATGAAACGCTCGGCTAATCTTATCTCTGCGCCAGCTCTTTCCAGTTGAGCGAAGGGAATCAGTACATAATCACCCAATTGAGCCGATTCGGTCTCCCAGAATATTTTGAGGGCGTAATAAAGCCTTTTCACCCGGCCCTCGGGCCCGCCGGCATGCAGGTCCTTCACCTCGTCCGGATCAGCAATGGCGACGAAACGGGTGGGCACTTCCGCAATATTTTCAAATTTGGGGAGGATCGTTACGTTTTCCCCGGTTTGCGTAAATTTTTTAAGACCGATATAGACGGTAAAAGGCTTCCCTCCTTCCACCCAGGCTTCGTTAAAAGAGCGGGCTTCAATGAGGGCGTTGCCGGGCAAGACCGCATAAGTCCCATCGGTGAATAAAAATTCACCCCGCAGAGGATTGAAGGCGCGGTTGGCCAATGCTCCCTTCTGGATTTCCGACGCCCCCACCCCCCAAAAATGGGGCTGGAGAAAATCATAAAAAGGGGTCAGAAGGGATTGAAAAGACAACTCAAGCAACTGAAAGTGTTGCGGCTGTAAAAACAGGCCTTGATGCCAAAACAGAGGTCTTTGGATATCCATTATTTTCCCTTTATTTCCCCTTTGACGCCTAAAATTTCTTGCGGGCCCAGATAAAGCTCCATGTTGAGCGTTCCCGGTTTGACCGTTCTCGTTTTACTAAGCCAGCCGGTTACTTCTTCCAGAACAGGAATCTGCTGCAGCCGGATTACCCGATCTTTTTGGAGGAGGTAATAGCCGGCGACAATCCCTACGTATTTGGCGTTCTCCGCCCGGTCTAATAACAGAGTCGCATCCTGCCCGGGCTGAACCACCAATCTCTTTGAACTGACCACTGCCGGGTCAAAGCGGCCGCACTCCAAAAGTTTGGTCAGCCCTTCTTTTTCTTCCTTCAGCTGATTAAAGGCGTTGGGGTCCCCCAGTTGATAGACGCAGACAAGAAGGGTGTGGGGGCTGCCGTCGAAAAGATTTAACTTGGGATCACTTTTCATCTGCAGCCTGATGGCGTCTTTTTCATAACGCCATTCCGGCGTTGGCAAAATCGCCGGTTTGGAAGCGCAGCAAACAATCAGTAATAAAAAGCACAAAAGAAAAAACTTTTCAAGAAATTTTTTCATGTTCACCTCTCTGGACTGCCATATATAATTTTTGACAATCTTTCTCAAATTCTCTTAAGAGGTCCTCCAAAAAACGGCCTGATTCGTGCCAGCTTTTGCACTTCAGGAATTTTTCTTTATAAATGTCGAAAAGCTTGGCCTTGCGCAAGGGGCCAAACTCCAGCCCCCCCTCGGCCTCGGCGGCAATCCGCTTCGGATCTATTTCTTTCAATACTTCCCCAACTTTGGTATGGGCGGCAAGACGAAAAGCCCGGTGGGAGACTAAAAAGGCATCTTTAATCTGATCGAGATAATTTTGCAAAGAGTCCGCCTGCCCTTTTCCTTCCAGGTTAGAGCCAAGGATCAAGCGGATCGTTTCCATCTGGGCCTGCTTGCCCCAAAGGGTAGAATGGATCACGCCAATGATCTGGTTTAAGGTGTCAAAGACGGTATTCAAGGAACGGGCCAACTTTTCCAAAAATTCTTCGGAGGAGAGGTCGAGCATGGAGACTCTTTTCCCTAAAAGCAAGGAGAGCAGGCGCGCAGTCTCCCCTGCTCCGGTCCCTTGCGGGGCATGGCCTGATGCGGAAACCTCAAATTGCTTGCTAAGTTTCTGGAGAAGGTTTAACCGCTCCAGATGAGGGTAGTCTTTCCATTTCTTTTTCAGGAAGGTTTCGATGATAACTTCCGATTGCTCAGAATCTGCTTCATAAACCGTCCTGATTTCGGCGGCTAATTTCTCCATGGAATTATCTTTTGCTCCCATGTTTTTCTTTTTTCTCTCGAACCTCTTTGGGACTAAGGATCACAGTCTCGGATAGAAAATCCTCTTCCTTAGGTTCTTCGCTTTGTTTCTTATAAGAAACAGCTTTTTCAACATCCAGGGCAGGAACTTTTCCGCCTAAGACGCTTGCGTCTTCCGGCGGGAATGCCGTTGAAACCCGGCCAACTCCCGCAGGGGCTTTGGCGGGAGAGACGATAATGGTTTCAAGAGGCTCCTCTTGGCCTTTGGCCTGGGAAGGGGAAATAATTACGGTCTCGGAAATATCTTCTGGCTCTTTCCTTTCCTGGCAGGGAGCTGCCGGGGCCATTTTGGGAATGCCCCCGGGAGAGATCATCACTGTCTCCGGGGCTTCCTCTTTTATTGGCCATTCCCGGATTGAAGGCGCAGGCGCATCTTTTTTGTATTTTTCCGGGCCGAGGATGATCGTTTCCATCAATTCTTCCCGGGCTGGTTCAACTTCCATCTGCCATTTTCTAAGAAGCTTTTCTAAAATTTTATGAATGGCCTGCTTTTCCGGCAAAAATTCCTTTTCTTCTTTCCCCGGCCTTTCCCGGAAGAGGTTTTCTTTGGCTTCTTCCCGTAAGGCTTCTAATTGTTGAAAAAAAATTTCTGGCGACCATTGCCCGTCTTGCTTCAGACTAAATTTTATTAAGGAACATCCCAAACCCAGGGCCTTTTCCCAGAGAGGAAGGTAAATTTTTCTTACGGCCTGCCTTTGCGGATTCCAGAAAATATTTTCAGGATAAAAGGCCGGAGAACCTTCCCCGAAAGAAGCCAAATCCCCGGAAAAAGCCCGATCTATGGCCTTGCCCAGGGCCGGATAAATCTCCGAGATATTTTGTTTCTTGTTGACTAAAAGAGTGTAAAACCAGAGTTGGCCTAGAAAATATAAACCATCAGCTTGAGGTATTTTAGGGAAGGGTTGGGTCTCCTTACAGTTTCTATGGATATCCATGAGCTGGATTTTAAAATTCCAGAAAGAAGGAAGCAAATTTCCTTCTGCAGCCAGTTTTACCCAGATGCGCTCCAGAGAGAAGCGCAGGTGCGGGTTTTCATAAAAGCCCCCTTCTGATAAGAGGCTTCTTAAAACTTCGTGTAAAAAAGAGAGCTTCAAATAAAAAACTTCCAGAAAATACCGTTCAGTGCGGTCGAAAAGGTAAACCGGCCTGGTCAGCGAGTCTTGTTGAAGAGACCTTAAGCAATTTTCCCTGCCTAATTCCCGCCCGGCTTCAAGCTTAGTCTGGATTTCCTCAAAGGTGGCGCCGGAGAGGATGGGTAAAAAATCTTTGGCGCTTAAGGACATAGCTTCGAAGATGAACATGAAAAAGGGGTAAAAAGAGAAGGGAACGATTCTTAAAAGAGCTAAAAAATTTGGTCCGTAACAATCCGGGTGATTTGCGCAATCCAGGCAAGGAAATAGATTGGCAGGTTTTCCCCTTTCCACCAGCCTCCCAAATTCTTTAATTAAAGTGAATCGGTCTTTTAGCGTGGGCGGGTCGAAATTATCCAAAGCCGAGGCATAAAAATCAGTTTTTCCCCCGCTAAAACAGGAAGGGCAAAAAAGATAACGTTTCAAGGAGGCGGAATAGGCCTGGAGTCCAGAGCGAAGGAGAAGGGCGTCATCCTGGCATTCATGTAATTCAAGGCCGCATTGGGGACAGAGCGGATGGAAATAAAGCTCCCTAACTTTACAAAAGAATAACGATTGGAAGGGTTGCAGTCCTTCCTTTTGATCAACTTGGCCAAGAATGATGAAAGAACCATTTGCCTTTTGGGCGGCGTGAAAAGAAAAGGCTTTTTGCCAGGAATAATTAATATCTTTGTTGTTCAGAGGCCATAAGTCATCCCTGGTCAGGGAATATTGGTCTCTTTGCAGCAAAAGAAATACTTTCTTGATCTCGCTTCCGGCATCGGTTATAAATTTTCCCTCCAGTAAGTGGGCGAGAGGATCGGAGTCGGTTAACAAAAGGAAAGGAAAAGAAGTTTTTTCGACAGTTGCGACGTCTTTCGTAGTAAGGGAAATCTTTAATTTAAAATTACCCTGGTCAGGATTCAGGTAAGTCCATAAAGAAGGGGTACGGCTATGATTGTTCACCTGTAAATCCTCCCCGTCCTGTTCACATCCCCTAAATTGGGAATTTCTCCATAAAGGTTTCTGCTGGATACTGTGGCGGTTTGGAATTTTGAATTGGGGCTATCTCCTTGACTCCCCCAAATTATCTATAACATATTGGATTTTATAATATTTTCGATATTTTTTATGTATGTACAGCAAAATATAGAAAAAATCTTTATTATCATGTAGATAGCCTCTTTGTGGGGAAGTCAAGGAGATAGCCCAATTTTGAATATATGCAAACCAGTAAATGTGTTTACATATGATCCAAGCTACTACCCCCCATGTGCCTAAGGCAATCGGCTTCTGTCTACGGTTCTAATGTCAACCATTTTATTGGACTCCATATGAGCTTCTTGCAAAAGTCCGTAATTTACCCTTCGACAGGCTCAGGGTGAACGGGCTTAGGTTGAAATTATTTAGTTTTTCCGTTCGTGGTGAGCTTGTCGAACCACAAAAAAATACTTTTGCAAGAGGCTCCATATAATAGTAACAATTTAGCGGTTTGAAAAGGCCTTCCCAGAAATCCCTCCCGACCTCCCCTGCCTACCGCAGGCAGGCTTTTACAAAGGGAGGAGAGGTTTTTTAATGGAATTTGATAAAATATTCAGCCTTTTCCCCCTTTGGAAAAGGGGAGTTTGACAGCTTTTCAAACGGCTAAACTGTTACGAATAATATAACTGAATTAAGCCTAAAAAGTCAAATAGGAATAGGGTAGTAAATAAGGGCGCCGTTAAGTTTTTCCTGTTTTTTTAACAATCTTTTTCAAGGCCTCGGCCATATCTTTTCCACTCTGGAAACGATCTTGCTGCGCCTTGGCCAGGGCCTGGAGAAGGACCTCATCGCAAGATGGGGGAATGGCGGGATTCAGCCGCGAAACCGGCAGGGGAGTTCCCTGAGTAATTTGATAAGATAAAGCAGAGAGCGTCTCCCCTTTAAAGGGCTTTGTCCCGGTGAGAAGTTCATAAAGAACGCTGCCCAGGGAGAAAAGGTCAGATCGTCCGTCAATCTCCTGGCCATTGATTTGTTCCGGCGACATGTAAGCCGGCGTGCCCAGAATAGACCCGGTTTGGGTGAGCGTGGAAGTGGGGAGTTTGGCAATGCCGAAGTCCATTACCTTTACTTGCCCTGTGGGGGCGAGCATAATATTGGCAGGTTTCACATCGCGATGGACGATCCCCCGACGGTGGGCAAAATCCAGGGCTTCGGCTGCTTCGATGATTAACGTCACAACTTTTCCCGAAGGCAGCAGGCGGTCTCGCGCCGTAAATTTGGCGAGACTCTCCCCTTCGACGTATTCCATGGCCATGAAAGAAAAGCCTTTGTCTTCGCCCACGTCAAAGATCGTGACGATGTTGGGGTGGATAAGCTTGCCCGCAGCTTGGGCTTCTTTAAAAAATCGTTCCTTCAGGTTTTGAATCTCTTGTTCTTCATAGAAGCGGTCGAAACGAATGGTTTTGATCGCCACCAAGCGGTCAATGATGGGATCCCTTCCTTTATACACCACTCCCATCGCCCCACGCCCAAGCTCTCCCAGGATTTCATATCTGCCAATTTTTTGCATTAAGCTAGGGACTTCGGGACGGCTCGTCCCATTGGCCGCCGCAGACAGTTCACCTTCGCCCTGGACGATGCCCGTTATATCAGTTGCGCGAGTCGTTTCCTTTTGCGCCAGGGGAGCGGGGCGAGCCGTAACTGCGACATACTGGAGAATTACCAGCAGGCCGGGAAAAAAGATTTTGACCCACGTTCCCTGGAAAATGGCCGCGATCATCAACCCGCCTAACGCCCCAAGAACGATAAGGCTGACGGCGAGCTGATAAATCGGCCGGACCTTCGGCAATAAAAAAGTGAGCAGAAGCCCGATCCCCAGGATCAGCCCAAACTCCCCGAAAGAAACCCAGGTTGGACGGGAAATAAAGCGGCCCTGGAGAACGGAAGCGACTTCATGGGCATGCTTTTCTACGCCGGGAAACTGGTTAGAGAAGGGAGTGGCCATAAGGTCATGGGCTCCGGCGGACGTCCCGGCAGCAGTAACTCCCACCAAAACGATTTTCCCCTTAAAAGTGCCAGCAGGGGATTTCCCGGCAAGGACATCGGCAGCGGAATGGTAAGGGAAAGTTTGATTGCCTCCATAATAATTAATGAGCATCATCCCCTGGGTGTTGGTGGGAATTTTTTCCTTCCCTAAGCGGATGGAATGGCCTACGCGAACAGTGATGTCCCCTCTTGACACCTTCAGGACCGAGGCCGCGATTTGCAAGCTGAAGGAAGGGTAGTAATGCCCGTCATACTCAATGATCAATGGATCCCAGCGCGCCTTGCCGTCCTTATCTGGAAGGACATTTATGTGTCCAAGGGCTCTGGCCCCTTGAGCGATTTCCAGAGGGGGGGCAAAAATCTCTTTGGCTGGCGGAGGGGGAAAGTCAATAAATTTCTTGGGGTCATCGAATAATAAAAAGGAGGCAGCAGCGATGGGAGAGGCCATATCGGCTTTCGTTGCTCCTTCCTTGGATTTTCCCAGGGTAAAAAAAAAAGGGAAAATGACATTTCCAGCCCGGCGGGCCGCTTCTCCGAACAACTGATCGCTCCCGCCGGCTTTTTCTTCGTGCCCCGCAAGGAAGACAATATCCACGGCGATTATCTCGGCCCCGGCTTCCGACAGGCGATCAATCAAATCGGCGATTTTGCCCCGGGGCCAGGGCCACCTGCCCACCTTAGCCAGGGAGGCGTCATCGATGGCCACAATGGCCAACCCTGGGAGAGGAGTAAGGGAGCCCCGCATTTTTAAGCTAAGGTCATAAAGCTTACAATGGGCGGTTTCGAAAAAATTAAAAGGGACAAAAAAAAGAAAGGCCACGAAGACGGTTAGGCCCAATCCCAGAAGAATATCCAAAAACCTGATTTTCTTCCCTGGAGTGCGGAAAGGAGGACTCATGAGAATTTATCCCCGGCCATCAACGGGGCCTTTCCGGCGGCTGGAAATCCAAGTCTCTTTCTTCGTTCCATCGAATCCACTCGCTTTGCCGCTCTTTACTGATATCGAAAGAGGTGGGCCGGGAAATATCCCGGTCGGTTACGGTAATCTGCTGGAACTGGCGTAAGACAATCTGGGTCCATTCTTCCCGGGAAACAGCTGTCGGTCCTGGAACTTCTTCAGGACCCTTTACTTCCTGGGGCTCGCCCAATGCCCGGTCAGGCTGAGAAGGCTTGGATGCCGGAAAGGGGTTATAAACATTCACCGCCCCTTCAAAGACTTGGATTCTCGTGGATTTGTCATTGGCCACGCTCACCTGGTATACCGTCCCCTGCACGCCGGCAATGGCCGTGGGTGTTCTTACCTCGAGCCGGGAGGCGGGATTGAAAAGCTTGGAGGTGCGCGTCCATAACTTTCCCAGGGAAAGACCCATGCCGGTTGTTTCTTTAAGGGTTGCCGGTTCTTCCTCGAGTTTGTGAATGGTCAGCAGGGTGTTTTCCGAAAGCCTCATGACGCTCTGATTGTCTAAAATTAACTCAGCTCGCGATTTGGCCAGAACCTTGATCTGGTCTTTTTCATATAAAATATAGTTGGGGCGAGCTGGAGACCACTGGGGCCCCTCGCTTTTTTTCACCTGTGCTTGCCCATCAAGATAAGTGACAACTCCTTTGTTCGCTCGAACTTTCATCCCGAGCAGGATCTCCTCTTTCGTTGGCTCTTCTTTGGCTGGACGGGTTTCCTTGGGAGTAGGGAGCGGTGTTGGCTCTCCGGGCTTCAGGGTTTTTTCACTCACCCATTTTTTCATGACCGCGGGTTTCGGGAAGCGGAGCTGCTGGCCGGCGTAGATTAAATTGATGTCTTTAATCTGGGGATTTTCTCGCCGCAGAAGTTCGACCATTCTTATGTCGTACATTCCGTATATCTTGAAAGAGAGGTAGCTGATGGTGTCCCCTTTGCGCACCCGGACGAGCTGCGCTTCATCGGCGTTCAAGGGGTTAAAAAGCAAAGGGACGGAAAGGATAAAAAGGCCCAAAAGGGTGTGCCTTAGGGGGTGTTTGCGCTTCATCAAACCAAACCTCCGCTGTTAAAGGGCTGGTTGCAAAACGATAATCTCAGGTGTTGGGGGAAGATTTTCCTTCTCGATCTTAAATTCACTGGCCCCAATATCTTTAACTGATGCCTTCCCTTTGGTGAATTCTTCTACTTTCGCCAGGGGAAAACCGCATTGGGGAGTTTTAAAATGCATGGGGATGATCACCCGGGGATTCAATTTCTGAGCTGTTAAGGCGGCCTGGGAGGAATCTATGGTGTAAACGCCACCGATGGGCATAAGAAGCAGCTCCACCGGGCCGATTTGTTTAACCTGTTGTTCTGTGGGTATGTGTCCAAGGTCGCCCAGGTGGCATACCTGAAGGCCATCGAGAGTGAAGCAGAAAATGGTATTTTTCCCCCTCTGAGAGCCCTGGCCTTCATCATGATAGGAGGCAATCCCCCGGACTTCTAAGTCTTTGAACCGGTGGGTGCCCGAGCCTTGGATAACTTGCGGTTTCCCCGGAAGGCCCTTAGCGTAATTATGATCGGCATGATCGTGACTTACCAGAACTACATCGGCCTCATCTGGAATTCGGCCATAGGCGATTGCCCCGCCGAACCCCCCGGGTTCGTAGGGGTCGGTGATGACCTTGAACCCTTGGTCAGAGGTAAGCAAAAAAGCTGCATGGCCATACCATTTTACTTTCATTGCCTGGGTTCCTTTCTCAGCCGAGGGTAATTTTTTTCTTTTCTTCGGCTTCAGCTTTAGTCTTGCATTCGATGCAAAGCGTGGTCACGGGGCGGGCTTTCAATCTCTCTTCGGAGATCTCCTCTCCGCAGTCTTCGCAGATGCCAAAGGTCCTGTCCTCGATCCTGGCCAAAGCTTCTTTGATCTTCAGAATCAGTTTTCTTTCCCGGTCGCGGATGCGCAGCAAAAAATTACGGTCGGTCTCTAAGTTGGCGCGATCAGTGGGGTCGGGGAAAGTATTTTTGTCATTGGTCATGCCGGTGACAGTCTTTTCCGCCTCATTGAGCAGAACCTCTAAACGTTCTGTCAGAAGCTCCTTGAAATAAGCGAGCCTCTCTTTTTTCATCTCTTTCCCCCAAGAGTCCATAAAATATAGAAACATATACCATATCTTAGAATAAGAGTAAAGAAGTTTTCCCTGCTTCCCGAATCTTCCTATTCTTCATCTATCCGCAGATAGGTCCCGCTCTTCCCGCCTGACTTTTTCATGAGTTTGATGTCCGAGATGATCATACTCCGGTCGACGGCTTTGCACATGTCATAAATCGTCAGGGCGGACGTAGCTGTTGCCAGCAATGCTTCCATCTCTACCCCTGTCTTCCCTGTGGATTTTACCCTGCTCTGGATGTGTATTGCGGAACGCTTAGCCTCCGGCTGGAAATGAATCTCCACGCTGTCGAGGCCCAGGGGATGGCACATGGGGATGATTTCTCCTGCGCGTTTGGCGGCCATGATCCCGGCCACCCGGGCCACTCCTAAGACGTCCCCTTTTTCAATTTCTTTATCTATGATTCGCCGCAGGGTCTCGGCTTTCATGATAACCCGTCCTGTGACCACAGCCGTTCTATGGGTCGCTCTCTTGGCGCTCACGTCCACCATCCGCGCCCGCCCTTCCTGGTCGAAATGACTTAATCTGGCCACTCCCTTCCCTCCTCCGTCAAAGACAGTTCTATAATAGCAACCTTTAAAACAAAATCTCCTCCCAATGAGCACCCAATCTTTTTTTTGCTGAAAGCTGACCGTTGAAAGCTGTATTTATGTCTTGCCTTGCTTAAATCCTTTTGTTATAAGTATAAAAAATTGTATCAGTTTAGCGATTTGAAAAAATGGTATTAAAGCCTTGGTTGAGGGCCGGGGGTTAGAGCGGAACGCGCCGGAAGCATCGGTTGGGTTTCCGCTTGGCCACGAGGACAAAAGATCGTTTCCTCTGGAGGAGGCGGGGGTTCTTGCCCGCCCCATATGCGGAGAAATCAGCGCCTCATGATTCCAAGCGTTCCGCTCTGGCCCCCGGCCCCGGGGATCCCTTGGCCCTTACAATACACCTTTTTTCAAAGAGCTAAAGTGTTACAAAAAATTTATCCCCCGTCAATACAAGTTATTAACACCCCCACCCTAACCCTCCCCCATCCAGGGGGAGGGAATTTTGGATCCCCCAGTATCTCCCCTCCCCTGGCGGGAGGGGGATGGGGGGAGGGGGATAAAAAAGCAAATTCCTATACAATTAAATTAAACCCGCCTTTCTGCCCAAGGAGAGGAGTTCTCCATGCTGGCCAAAGTTCTAAGCGGCGCCATTTTGGGAATTGATGCTTACATCGTGGAAGTAGAAGTTGATATTGCTCAAGGCCTTCCTGTTTTTGCCACGGTTGGGCTTCCGGATGGGGCGGTCAAAGAATCGAAGGAACGGGTGAAGTCGGCCATCAAGAATTCCGGCTATGACTTTCCGCCCAAACGCATCACCGTCAATCTCGCTCCTGCAGATGTGAAGAAAGAAGGCGCCGGCTTTGACCTGCCCATTGCCGTGGGCATCCTCACCGCCCTCGAAATCGTCTCTCCCAGGCTTCTTAATGAATATCTCCTTCTCGGAGAACTTTCTCTTGACGGGCGGGTTAAATCCATCCGGGGCGCCCTCTCTTTGGCCATGGCGGCAAAGAGTAACGGCAAACGCGGGGTTCTTCTTCCCAAAGAAAACGCTGAGGAAGCGGCTGTGGTTCAGGGAATAGAAGTTTTGGGGGTGGACGTCCTTTCCGAGGTGGTAGATTGTTTAAACGGCCAAAAGGCGATCCTTCCTACCTTTGTGGACCTCCAGGAAATCTTTAGCCGGGATAAGCATTACACCGAAGACTTCAACGAAGTCAAAGGCCAGGAGCACGTTAAGCGAGCCATGGAGATCGCCGCAGCCGGTGGACATAACCTCATCATGGTCGGCCCGCCCGGGGCGGGCAAAACCATGCTGGCTAAACGAATTTCAACGGTTCTACCCGACCTTTCATTTTTAGAGGCCATCGAAGTAACCCGAATTTACAGTGTCTTGGGCCTGCTTCCACCCCACAGCGCCTTGGTTGCTACGCGTCCTTTCCGCTCCCCTCACCATACGATTTCCGACGCCGGCCTCATCGGTGGGGGTCAGATTCCCAAGCCGGGAGAAGTGAGTCTTTCGCACAATGGCGTTCTCTTTTTGGATGAACTGCCGGAGTTTAAAAAAAATGTCCTGGAAGTCCTGCGCCAACCGCTGGAAGACGGTAAGGTGACCATCTCCCGGGCCCTTTCTTCCCTCCCCTTCCCCTCTTCTTTCATGCTCGTGGCCGCTATGAATCCGTGCCCCTGCGGTTTTTATACCGACCCCAACCGGGAATGCACATGCACATTGCCGCAGATCCTGCGCTACCGCTCCAAGATTTCCGGGCCGTTGATGGACCGCATCGACATCCACATCGAAGTTCCGGCTGTGCGTTACCGGGATCTTACGGGAGAAGCCTCCGGAGAAGACTCTGAGACCATCAAAGTGCGCGTCAACCGGGCAAGGGAGATCCAGCGTGACCGCTTTGCCGGCAAACGCATTTATTGTAACGCCCTGATGACCTCCAGATACTTGAAAAAATATTGTCAGATCGGGGAGGACTCTAAAGCCCTCCTGGAACAGGCCATCGACAAACTCGGTCTTTCCGCCCCCGCCTACACGCGCATCCTCAAGATCGCCCGCACCATTGCGGATCTGGAAGGGGTGGAAAACATCACTGCCCCGCACATCTCCGAAGCCATCCAGTACCGTAGCCTGGACCGGACATTGTTATGAGGAGGGGCTCGACGCCATGAACCTCAAGAAAAATCCCAAGCGCATATACTCCTCAAAGCTCTCTCCCCATTTACCGACGCCCTTCGAGTGTATGAAGTCCAGCGTGGAAAGTCAGCCATGAACTATCTTGAGCTTTGGGCCAAAACATTAGACGTGGCCCCTTTGTGGAAAAAGTTATTGAATGAATCGGAAATAGCTTAAGGGAGCAAGTAAAGAACTAAGCATGTTCTGCACGAACATCCCCTATCCCGCCTTTATGATGATTTGCCGGAAATGGGAAAATACTCGGAAGTTCACTCAGAAACAAGGTCACCTCTGACGGAGAATAATGCCTGGTCTTTATAACCACTGCCATATCGGTGATGGCCTGCTTCCATGCGGTCTGCACGTCAGATGACGACGGATCGGAGACGGCCAAAGCCGGAGATGGCATGCCGGAAGCCATCGATAACGGCCGAGACCGAGGTGGCGCCTGCTCCGCTGCAGATGGGGCCGATATTGCCGGCGCTGAGGCCGGCGCCGTTTTGGATGGTCGCGTCATATCGAGATAAACTGATACGGCATGATCCGCTTGCTTGATCTGCTCGTCAGTCTGTTTCTTTTCCCGCAGCTTGGTGAGGAACTGTGTCAGGCTTTTAGAGGAGGAATCGGGAAGGCGGTATTTGGCGCAGAAATCCAAGTAATACCGCAGCCATTTCTTGTAGAAATTGTGCTGAATAGATAGAAGGAACGGTTCGCTTTTCCATGAGTGCGACAAAGAGCGTCAATGTCTCAGGAGGCGAGGCACAAGCTGGTGGCGGCGGCGCGGATGGTGAAAATTAATGAGCATGAGAAGCGCTTTACGAAGAGGTTGGTGCGGGAGGCGCAGGAGCGGACGGGCGGGGCGGTGAGGGTTTTATTGGTGGATCGGGGGTTCATCGATGGGGTTTTGCTTTGGTGGTTATGGAAGAAGATGAAGATCCATTTTGTCATCCCGGCCCGGACCAATATGGATGTCAGCCAGGACCTTCGGGGGTTTCGGTCGGAGAAGGCCGATGGGGAAAGGGTCTTTTGGGAGGAGACGAAAGAGGTCAAGGTTTTGGGGGTGCGGGGGCTTTTATCTTATGATCAATTTGGAGAGGAGGAGCATAAGAGGAAAAGAGGCCGGAAGGATTTTAGGGCGAATCCGATCAATGGGATCATGGTGGTACGTTGGAAGGAGAGGGAGTATGAGGTTGGGGAGGAGAAGATTTTTTTGACCAGCCTTTCGGTCTCTCGGCCCTTGAGGGTGTTGGAGCAGTACGATTTGCGCTCCGAGATTGAAAATCAGGGTTTCCGGGAGCTCAAGCAGGGTTATCATTTATTGAAGTATCCCCAGAAGACGGGCTCGGCCGTCCGGGCGCATGCGATTCTAACCCTGATCATTTATAGCTTAGTCAACGCTTATAAGAGCCAGCGAGGCCAGCGTTTGGCCCATCTGGGGATTCGCCGCTTAAGAGGAAAGCAGATGGGCCAGAGCATCCATAAAATGATCGTTTACTATGAGGGCATCTATGGGATCGTCGACGTAGAAGAACTGTTTTATCTGATGGATATGACTCCCAAGGAGCTCTATCGGCTTAAGATTAAACGGTTCCGGAGGGAGATCGAATAAACCAACAGGCAGCTTTTGTCTCCCAAAAGCTAAAGGGATAACTTTTTCTTCAATTCGCAAGAGACCCGACTCTTGCCCCCTCTTCTCCTTCAAATCCCCTGAGAAAAACGAACGGGTATTCCTTTTTCCATAAGAAGCACGCCGCTGTTTTTCAAAACTTTTAAAACCCCCTCCCCTCATCCCTCCTGTCGCCCTTATGGCGGAATTTCAGATATATATCGATGAAGTTGCATTATGCTATGAAATGATTTATAATGACAACAAAACATAACAAATTCAAGATATGGAGGTAAAGGCTATGGCAACAGCAGTTAGAATATCTGAAAAACTTGTCAATGACGCAAAAAAATTCAGCCGGATAGATCATAGATCTTTAACTGGTCAAATTGAACATTGGGCTCGAATGGGGAAATGTGCGGAGGAAAATCCAGATTTAACTTATTCGCTTATTAAAGAAATTTTAATTGGAGTAGAAGAATTGGAGCAAGGCGAAAAAACCGAATATAAATTTGGGTGATGGCTTATGAAAATATACCAATCAAGGTCTTTTGAAAAAAGAATAAAGAGAATGCCTAAACGAGAAAAGGAAATATTAGATCAGGAGATAAGGAATATTGCAGATAATCCGTCTATTGGAGAAGAAAAGAAAGGAGACCTCAGAGAAATATTTGTTCACAAATTCAAAAAAAAAATAAAAACGGCTGAGTATCTTCTTACCTATCGAATGGTTGGAGAGGATTTAGAATTAATTATGATTGGTCCTCATGAAAATTATTATCGAGATTTGAAAAAATATTTAAAGAACCGATGAAAAGGGCAAACAACAGCATCAACCTGACGCGGAATAAACGCTGTTTAGTTTTGGCATCGGTGGCTGCCCGCGCAGGTTGTGCAAATCGTTAGAAAAGCCCCGGCGCCTCTCCCGCTTCCACAGGCGGCCTGGATCAATCCGCCGAAACCGAAGATGGAGAACGAGAATTTGCAACACTAAATTCTCTTGACCAGTGTCTCATTTTCATTGACACATTCCGGAAAGCTGCGCGCCGGTTAGCTTCACGTTCGGCGTGCCGGCGCGCAGGAATTTCGCTGTTTCCGCCACCGGAATCCCATTCTCTCGACTCAAAATCCATGTAATCTTAACCCGTAATCGTCCCAGCATTTACTTATTTAAGGGCGCTCAGCCCTCATAGAGGCTTTTCCCATCCCCAGTTCAGGTCATCCTGCGCATGGCCTTGAATCATCTTGCCCTCGATGTCCAACCGCATGGCCTCGAATGTTTCCGAATCCATATTTTCCGGAACAAAGATCGGGTTTCCCCACCGAATGAGAATCCGGCTGAAGGGTTTGGGGATCAGGAATCGGTCCCAACTGCGCATGATCCAGGCGCGATTTACGGAAATATATACCGGGAAAATGGCTGCTTGAGATAATTGGGCCATACGGATCAGTCCTGGCTTTACCACTCCTTTTGGCCCCTGGGGGCCGTCGACGGCGTGCAGAGCAGCAGGATTGAGGGTCAGGTCTTTTAATATTGCCAGGAGAGCTTTCTTCCCTCCCTGGGAGCTGGAACCTCGAACAGGGCGAAAGCCAATGCGCATGGCCACCTGGGCTATCAATTCTCCATCCCGGCTCTGGCTGATGATAACAGAGGGCGAAAGGTAACTGAACTTTTTGGCGTAGCCAAGCGCCCCGAAAAAGCGCTGATGCCAGATGGCAGCGAGAACTTTCCCACTGCTTTTCAGGTGGGTTAAAAGGGCATCCTCATTGACAACTCGAATCTTGATCAGCGAAAGGTAGAAGCGGATAAGATTATAAATCAAGGGGATGCCGATGATTCTCATGAAAGCATTGACTTTAAGCTTGATCATGATCGAAGTTTTCCCACAAAATGGGTAATTTTTTCAGGATGAGAATAACTTTATATCGAAATTTTTCGGAAAACAAGCGATTAATGGTCCTAACCACAGACAGGCGCTGCTTGAAATTAATACGAGCGTAATAAATGTCTTTACAAGTCATTGCGAGCCCAAGGGGCGCGGCAATCTCATTCTTCATGGGATTGCTTCGTCGTTCCACTCCTCGCAATGACAGGTTATTTAATGCGTCGGTATTAGTTTTGGGTTTTTTCTTAAACAGACATAATTTCAATTGACTTTATAATCTCAGATTTATTAAACTCTCTTTACAATATCGATATTTTACGATCCTTCTACTAATGCAGCGGCATTTAAATTTTTTGTATAGGAATTTGCTTTTTTCAACTTTAGCCTCTCTATGCACTTGACACGAAATTTTTACTTTTTCTTAATCATGGTTTTAAAAACTCTGTGATCTCTGTGTTCTCTGTGGCTAATTTATATTTTTTTAATGGGAGGTAATTTAATGAAGGTAGTGGCAATAAACGGAAGCGCCCGGAAAGAGGGTAATACTTTCATTCTTCTGAATGTGGTTTTGGATGAGCTGAGAAACGAAGGGATCGAATCCGAATTGATCTCGCTTGCGGGGAAGCCCATTCAGGGCTGTATGGCCTGTTACCAATGCTTCAAAAATAAGGATTTCCGGTGTGCAGTGGATAAGGATATCGTCAATGAATGCCTTGCCAAGATGCGGGAAGGGGATGGGATTTTGTTGGGGTCGCCGACTTACTTTTCCGACGTATCTGCCGGCATGAGGGCCCTGATTGAGCGAAGTGGATTGGTGGCGCGGGCCAATGATTACATGTTCAAGCGAAAAGTCGGGGCCGGAGTAATCGCCGTTCGCCGCGCCGGCTCCATCCCGGCGTTCAACTCCATCAACCTGTTTTTGCTATACAACCAGATGCTCATCCCGGGATCCAGTTACTGGAACATGGCCATCGGCCGAGAACCTGGGGAAGTGAAGAACGATGCCGAGGGAATGCAGACCATGAAAACGCTCGGGCAGAACATGGCCTGGCTCCTCAAAAAACTTCAGGCATAGAGGATTCAATTTCAATCTTCCTTTTCAGCCTCTTAAAGCCAAGGCTTTACCCCGGGAGTAAAAGAGGTTGACGAATTATTTTGAATTTAGTAATCTGCAATTCAAAGGCTGGAAAAGACATTCACTTAGTCGATAACCTTCAACCCCAGGGGAAGGATGTGGTCTTAAAGTAAAAACAAAACCCATTGCCATAATGTAATGGGTTTTGTTTTTTTGAAAGTATTTAGAAACATTTCTCCAGAATTAAGAGGAAAAACGAAAGGAGGGAAATCGGAAACAAGTCTTGGGTAAGCATTGAATCGATTAAACCATTCCCAGGGTTTGGCCCTGGCAACTTCCAGTGAGAGGAGGCAAGAACATGTGGATTCTACGACTGAACATGAATGATCGTATCTATCGTCTCAGCGAAGTTCCGGAAGCCTATAAGAACCTGGGCGGCCGCGGCACAACATCCACCATTGTTTATGATGAAGTTCCCCCCCTGTGTCATCCCCTTGGCCCGAACAACAAGCTGGTTTTTGCCCCGGGCATCGTGACCGGCACTGCCGCGTCCACATCGGCCCGCGTTTCCGCGGGGGCCAAGTCCTGGCTCACGGGCGGAATCAAGGAATCTAACGCCGGCTCATCCTGGGCATCGTACCTGGCAAATATGCGCATTAAAGCCCTGATCGTAGAGGGCCAGCCCAAGGAAAAAGGCAAATACTGGATGGCCCATATAACCTGGGACGATGGAGCTGGTAAGCCAAAAGTTTCCTTCCTTCCCGCCGACTCTTACACGGGGAAGGACCTGTATGAAGTTTTTCCAAAAGTATATGAACAGTTTGGCGCAAGGGCGGCCATTGCCGGTTGCGGCGTGGCCGGCGAATACGGATACGGCAACTCGGGGGTTGCCTATAACGATCTCGGCAAACGCCCCAGCCGGTATTCCGGGCGCGGCGGCCTGGGCACGGTGATGGCCAGCAAGGGGCTCAAATTCATTGTCCTGGAGAGTAAAGGGGCGCCGGGCGTAGCCATCGCCAACAAGGAGGTGTTTGACAAGGGTGCCAAGAAATTAACCGAAGCCTTGCGGGAACACGCCATAACCAAGCCCAAGGGCGGCCTGAATACATACGGCACAGCCGTCCTCATTAACATCATGAATGAGGCTGGCGGCCTGCCTACCCGCAACTTTGCCAGCGGACGTTTTGAGGGGGCAGCCAAGATCGCCGGCGAGGCCATCTTCGAAGGGGTCAAGAACCGCCTGGGCAAGGAAGTTTACAACCATGCCTGCAGCCCGGGATGCATCATCCAGTGCTCGAACACCTGGTACAAGCCCGATGGCACGGAGCACACCTCCTGCGTGGAGTATGAATCGGACTGGGCTCTGGGGGCCAACTGCGGCATTGACAGTCTCGACGATGTGGCCGAAATGGTTCGCCTGTGCAATGCCTATGGCCTGGACACCATTGAGGCAGGCACTACCCTGGCTGTGGCCATGGAAGCTGGTGTTATTCCGTTTGGCGACGGTAAAAAAGCCATCGGACTGGTTCAAGAAATGGGCAAGGGCACACCCTTGGGCCGCATCCTGGGGGGCGGCACTGAGTTTACCGGGAGAGCCTTCGGAGTTACCCGTGTGCCCACGGTGAAAAGGCAAAGCATGCCGGCGTACGAACCGCGCGCGGTTAAAGGGATTGGCATTACCTACGCCACCAGCACGATGGGCGCCGACCACACCGCGGGATATACCATAGGTCCGGAAATTTTGGGCGTAGGCGGAAAAGTAGATCCGCTCAGTCCCGAAGGCAAAGCTGCTCTCAGCCGGGGCTTCCAGGCCACCACTGCTTTCATTGATTCCACGGGCCACTGCTTATTTATCGCTTTTGCCGTTCTGGACATTCCCAGTGGCTTTGAAGGGATGATGGAGGAGTGCAACGGTGTGCTGGGGACCAACTGGACATCAGAGGACGCGGCTAAAATTGGAGGAGAGATCCTGCGCAAGGAACGGGCCTTCAATGAAGCGGCCGGTATCGGCAAAGCGGACGACCGCGTGCCCGAATTCATGAAATTCGAGCCGCTACCGCCTCACAACCAGGTCTTTGACGTGCCCGATAAGGCGCTAGACTCTGTTTACGGCGAGCTATAGACCCCCATGAATTATCTAATCAGGGGATGGATTAACGACTTGCGGTGATAGGGCGGTAATCGCCCTGTCCCCGCCTTAATAGAAATAAATTATGCCCGAAGTGAAAAGCGGAGAACCTGGCAGGTGATTTTCCCTGAAGCTCTATCCGGGGGGATGATGCGCATTAGCGTAAAATTATTTGCTACTCTGGGCCGCCACGTTTCCGGCGCTGGGGCAGGGATTCCCTTGGAAACCGAGGTGCCTGATGGGGCTACGGTAGCCGACCTGGTGAATCAACTGAAATTACCCGGGGAAGAGGTGAAGGTAGCTTTCGTCAACGGGCGCACCCGTCCCCTGGATTGGCTATTACATCCTGAGGATGAAGTGGGCATTTTCCCACCCATTGGCGGAGGATAAAATGGCAGATATGTCATTAGATGTGTGGTTGTACGGTCCTCTGGCAAAATACGGAAAAGAGGCGGATCAAGGGAGCTTCGCCAATTTACAAATGCGTTTGCCTGAAGGAAGCACAATGGGTGCTTTATTGAGGCGCCTGGGTATTAATGCCGATGAGCGCGGGATCACTTTCATAAACGGACAATTGAGCGCCATGCCTGGCCTTCAACCGGACCTGGGTCATATCCTGAGGGAAGGAGATCGGGTGGGTATCTTCCATCCCAAAAGCATGTGGCCGTTCCAGTACCGACATGGGGCATCAATGACTGAGGAAATGGCCCGGGCCATGGGCCAAGAAAAAGATCACGGCCTGCATCATACTTATGAGGAAGCGGGAGATAGTTCTTGATATAGAAATATTTTGTTTCTGGTTTGTGGTGGGAAAAACAGGGGGGCAGGCCAGGAATTTTCACCTACACTTCTACTTTAATATAATAAATACTACTGACTTCTCCATTATCGCCGATAATCATCATTCCCCAGTTCAAGATTGATTCCTTAGTTATTCTTTCTGTTTTTTTCCGTCTCTCAGGCAGTATGCCGATAAAATGAGGCTCTCCCTTATTATCATTCCAGAAAAATTCATAAGCTGTCATAATCTAATCCGTTTTTATAATTGTATAATTTTTTTGGTTTGAAAATGATTCGGAAAAAAATCTCCAGAAACTATCAGAAACCATCAGAAAATTTCATAAACCTTAAGTTTGATGAACTCGTAAAAAGTCTGAAAATGCCCTTTTCCGCCATTCCGGCCCCGTATCAAGTACGGGGTAAACTCCAGCCGGAATCCAGTATTTTCAAATACTTATAAATACCCTGGACTCCGGTTTTCACCGGAGTGACGACTTTTTACGAGATCATCAAGGAAGGCTCTGCTCTATTTTCAAAGGCTAAAGCATTTAAAAAAGAGAAGAGGACGGAAGGATTTCCGCTTTTTTTCACTCCAGTTTTTTTAAGAACTGTTCGTGAGTCAATACCTCGCCTATGTACGGGAAGAACTTTTCTTCCACGTATTTCTGCTCTTCGCCGGAAATAGCTGCGCAGCAGTCTTTAAGCAGGAAAACTTTGTAGCCCTTATCGTATGCAGACCTGGCAGTTCCTTCTACACAGACGTTGGTGAGGAACCCGCAGAACGCCACGTTCTTGATGCAGTTGACCCGCAGGAGAAAATCGAGGTTGGTAGAATGGAACGCATCCAAGGTTCGCTTGCCATCGACCACAATATCCTGCTTCGTAGGCTTCAGCTCATCGATGATTTCTCCTCCCCAGGTCCCTTTTCTGAAGGCCTTGGCCTGCATGGCGTTGGCATGTATGGGCCCCAGAACTCCTGCGCACCCCGCATCACAATAGTCCTCTTCAAATAGGATGGGGACGAGAAGTGTCAAACATTTGCCTCTGGCTTTCTGAAGGCAATCCTGGGCATTCTTGATGGTGTTCTGGGCCGCAATTTGCCCCTTAACCCCTTCATAAAGACCTCCACCTTCTTTGCAGAAGTCATTTTGAAACTCGATAAAAACAATCGCCGTCTCACTCGCTTTCATATCTGTCCTCCTTTGGCCATTTTTTAAATATATTGTATAGGAAACTCCTTTTTTCAACTTTAGTGTAGCCTGCAGCTTGATCACTTTAGACGTTTGACACTTATTCTTTATTTTTTCTTAATCATGGTTATAAAACTCCTGATCTCTTCGTCCTCTGTGGCTAATTTAAATTACTGTGGAGATTCCACCTGTCCCCTTATCCTTCGCCTGACTGCCGAAACCCAAAACATAAAAGCCTGCGAAAGGATAAAAATCCCTCCGCAGGCTTTATATCGGGACCTTTTGAAGATCTTCCTTCACAATTCCCTCCGGAAATTTTAAAAGGGTTGTTGGGGTTGGAGGAAGGAATCAATTTATGGGATGAATTTTAACAGACCAGGAAATGCTGTCAAGTGATATTTTTAGCGCCCAGGTCAGGATGGCCCTGCCGCTTGCGGGCCTGAATTTTTTGATAAGCATACACCAGGGCTAAAATGCCCAGGCCGGCCAGATCCGACCTCAGCCCCGGGGTAATGCACATGGTGGATCCAGCAAGAATGGCCAGGCGCATAAAAAGGTTCAGCGGCCATGATAGATACCCCATGGTGGCGCACCCGATCATGAGTACGCCAATGGTGGCGGTGATAAAAGAATGGATTATCGTTTCTGCGGGACCCAGCAAAAGAAGGGATGTGTTATAAATAAAAATAAAAGGAATCATGTATTCCACCAGAGCCAGCCTCATGGCGATCCAGGCTGTTTTCACCCAGTCAGCCTGGGCAATTCCCGCTCCCACGTAAACGGCCGCGCATACCGGCGGCGTAATCGCCGAGAGGATAGCAAAGTAAAAAATGAACAGATGGACGGCGATGGCCTCAAACCCCATCATTTTCAAAGAAGGCGCGATAACCGCCGCCGCCAGAAGATAAGCGGCCGTAGTGGGCACGCCCATCCCCAGGATCAAGGTCACTGCCGCGGCCAGTATTAAAGCTAAAAATTCATTCTGGCCGGCCACAGAAAGAATAAATTCAGACAATTTCACCCCGATGCCGGTAATGTTGATCAAAGAGATGATGATGTTGGCGCAGACCAGTAGGGGGACCACCTTGATCATGGAGCGTCCGGCATCCTCCATCCCTTTAAGGAGGCGGATCCAGCGTATTTTGATTTCGGCAGCGTGGAATGTGGAAAAAAGGAATAAGATAACAGCGGCCAAGATCGCCCAGAAGGCCGAGGTCTCCGGGGTATAACCCTGCAGGAGAAAGCCCAGGAGGATGAAAATCGGCACAAACAAAGGCACCGAACGGGAAGGCCGCATGATCTCCCGGAAAGGCTTAACATCCGCTATGGGAACCCGCCCTAAGTTGCGTTTGACGCTTTCAAAATGAATGGCGCTGAAGCAGCCCAGGTAATAAAGGTAAGCCGGGATGGCGGCGCAAAGCGCCACTTGGAGGTAAGAAATCTCTAGGATCTCGGCCATGATGAAAGCCCCCGCTCCCATGATGGGGGGGGTGATCTGCCCGCCGGTCGAGGCTGTGGCCTCCACGGCTGCGGCAAACTCATTTCCATATTTAAGGCGCTTCATCATGGGGATGGTAAATGTTCCGGTTGTGGCTACGTTGGCCACGGCGCTTCCAGAAATCATCCCAAAAAAACCGCTGGCCACGACCGCCACCTTGGCGGCTCCCCCAAAAAAGCGTCCGGTGGACCATACCGCCAAGTCGATGAAGGTCTCGCCCCCTCCTGTGAAAAGGATAAAGGCCCCAAAGATGATGAACATGGCCACGATCGTGGCTGAAATTCCCGTGACGAACCCCCATAGTCCCAGATCGCTTAGAAATACAATTTGGATAATGTAAGGGATATTGAACCCCCGGTGGCCCCAGTAGGCCAGAGCATCGCCAATCAAGGGAATTTCCGGGATGTATGGCCCGGCGAAAGCATACAAAAGGAAGAATAACGTCAATATGGGAAAAAGGAGGCCGATCGTCCTTCGACCAGCTTCTAAGGTGAGGAGAATGGCTACGGTTCCCAGAATGAGTTGGAAGGATGTGGATTCCGCCGGGTGATCCATGATCCAGTTGTATTTGACGATAATGTAAACACAGCACCAGATGGTCATGGCCACAGCGGCCAGGTCCACAGCCAAAGAAACAGATTCCCACCGCCCCTCCCGCTTACGGACGTAAGGGGGAAGGAGCAGGAAAGTTAAAATCAGGGCAAAGCCTACGTGTACCGCCCTTTGGCGGAGGTTGGGGAAGGGCCCAGCATATCCGGTATAAAGGTGAAATAAAACATACCCTACGGCAATCATACCCACCAGAACCCGCCAGAGACCTACGTATTGTCGGGCTGTGGCTGAGATTTCTCTGTCTTCAGTCTTTTCTCTTTTCATTTCTCCCGTATCCGCCGCTTTGGCATATTAAGGAAATGAACTAAAAAAATCGGGTTGGCCGTAAAAGGTTGGATAGAGGGCGCTCCTCGCGCCCCCTATCGTCTCTGAAAAACCCTATCTATTTTTTTGCTTCGGGGGGAATGGCGTGTTCGGGGATTTTGATCCCAAGTTCTTTGTAGGCCCGGTAGGCGCCAGCATGGAGGGGGATCATGGTTATTTCCACAGTGTCTTTGGGCACATTCACTTCAGCGTGGGCCGGGAAAGCAGCTACAATCATATCCCTCCCTTTCAGGATCGCTTTGACCGCTTTATAGGCCAGATCTTCCGGAAAAGTCTTCATGGCCGCTCCACAGACTACCATTCCCCAGCTATGATATTCCGGCTGCCTGGGCATGGCTTTGATTCCACCCGCGGGAATCGTGTAAAAGGGGAGATAGGGAATGGCCTGCTTAACCTTTTTCACCTGTTCAGGGGTCATGGAGATCAGGCGGATCTTGGTTAAGGTCATCACGTCGAGGGTGGCCGCGTCTAATTGTAAGCCGATGCCGGTCTTGACGTAACCGGCAATCCGTCCGTCTTTAATGGCGGCTACAGCGTCGGCTGTTCCCCCCACATGGTAATCGGGCTTAATACCCAAAATCTCGAAGACTTCCTTGGTGGTAGCCTCTGTCGCGGAGCCGCGCATGCCGGGATTGAATTTCTTCCCTTCCAGATCTTCCAGTTTGGTTACCCCGCTGTCCTCCCGGACTATATAATGGTCAATGGACTGGGTATAGGCCCAAAGCATCCTGAGGTCGGGCGTCTCCATGCCCTTCCATGTCTTGATCCCCTTCCATGCCTCGTACATGACTTTCTCGGTGACAATCGCTCCAATATCGATCTGCCCCGTCCGCAAGCGCTTGACATTATCCACAGAAGCGCCTGTTTCCGCCACACTGGCGTTGACTTCAGGGACATACTGGTTGATGGCTTTGGTGGCGGCGACAGCATAAGCGTAGTGGCTGGAGCCCGTTTGCGTAGACCCGATGAGAATAAACTTTTTTTTCTGAGCCCAGGCCGCCTGGCTCGGCCAAAGAAAAAGCAGGCCCAAAAACAACGCTATGGACATGCCCAAGATAGGCTTAGCTTTTTTCATATCGTGTTCTCCTTTCTGAGAAAAGTTCTTCAACTGCCCGGCCTCCCCACTTACCGGGGCAGTTTATCCATGATTTCGATGGAAATGTTCTTCGGTTCCACTTTCAGCAAGGTATTGAGTTCAAATGTGTAGGTTTTCCCGGGGGCAACAGGTTTGGGTTCTCCTCTAGGCCCGGAGGCGGTGAGCTGGAGCGGCTGATCCTCGGCCTGGATCATCATGTAAAAAGGCTTCTCTTCCGCGGAGAGATTCCGCACAGTCACATAAACATAAAAATCCCCTTCTTTGTCCGGTTTGAACTCCACCTTTTCAATTTCCGCGGATGAGACGGATTTTTTTTGCAGGCCCCCGGTCGTGGCACACCCTATGGCCAAAAGCAACCCTAAAAAAACGATACAAATTTTCTTCATGTTCCTCCCTCCTTATAATGAAAAATATGGTTAATATTAGAGCTTCTTGCAAAAGTCCGTAATTTACCCTTCGACAGGCTCAGGGTGAACGGGCTTAGGTTGAAATTATTTAGTTTTTCCGTTCGTGGTGAGCTTGTCGAACCACAAAAAATAATTTTGCAAGAGGCTCATTATTAAACCTCCTTTCCTTTTTATCCGGCAGGAAAAACGCATTTGGAAATTCCTTAAATACTTGAATGGACGGTAAACATAAACCACTTCAAAGTCAACCTTTAATTTGCAATTTTAAAATTTCGGCTCTTCAATTTCGGAATCTTCCTTTTTCTTTAAACAAGTTATTAACACCCCCACCCTAACCCTCCCCCATCCAGGGGGAGGGAATTTTGGATCCCCCAGTATCTCCCCTCCCCTGGCGGGAGGGGGATGGGGGGAGGGGGATAAA
>Ga0194127_10000385_pt1 | contig 71460 bp, 65 predicted proteins | sample TA2KigC100mmetaG_FD_148624 | JGI IMG/M metagenome (GOLD analysis project Ga0194127, IMG submission 148624) | Freshwater microbial communities from Lake Tanganyika, Tanzania - TA2015036 Kigoma Deep Cast 100m | ecosystem: Environmental > Aquatic > Freshwater > Lake | place: Tanzania: Lake... | reverse complement strand
GGGGCGGGAGATCCGGATCGAGACCGCGCCGTCGGGCTAGTCTCGGGACGCACCCTCACCCTTCACGAGCGCTCTCCCGGCACCGTGCGCGCCACGATGATGGTGATGTTGTCGCTCCCGCCGCCGTCGAGCGCGTCCTGCAGCAGTTGCTCGCACACCTGGCGGGCGCTGGTCATGTTCCCGATGACTTCGGCGATGCGCTCGTCGCTGACATGCTTGGTGAGGCCGTCGGAACAGATCAGGTGGACGTTGTCCCAGTGCGAGTCGTGCTTCGTGACCACCGGAATGGTTGTGTCGCCGCCAACCGCGCTGGAGAGCACATGCGCGAGCGGCGTGCGCTTGGCCACGTCCCGCGTCATCGCCCCCTGGGCGACGAGGTCCTCGGCCATCGTCTGGTCGCGCGTCACCTGATGCAGCACGCCGTCGCGCATCACGTAGTACCGCGAGTCGCCGACCTGCAGGAGGTAGTACGTGGGCCAGACGCCGAAATAGACCGTGAGCGTCGTGGCCATCGTGCCGCGGATGTCCTTGCGCTCGCGCTCGGCGCGCACCGCCTCGTGGGCCCGCATGGCAGCGCGCTGCAGCAGGTCACGGAACTCCTCCTCCGGCCCCCGCGCGCCGTAGTAGACGGTCACGCTCTCGTGCACGTACTGCATCGCCGCCTCGAGGGCGGTGGCGCTGGCCTCGGAGCCGCCAACGCCGCCGCCGACGCCGTCGGCAACCATCGCAACGAACGCAATGCGATGGGCGTCGCCGCGCACGCGGTGGTCGGTGTCGTCGAGGTTGGAATAGAGAACGTTCACCTGCCGGTGCAGCGTGGCGATCAGGAAGTGGTCCTGATTCTCCTTGCGCACTTTGCCGACGTGGGAGAGGCCGTAGACGTCCACTTCGTCATCGCGCGGCGTACGGGCGGGGAATGCCGCGTTCATTGTTCCAATCCCATCCGGCGGCGCAGTTCGCGCCTCCAATTCACGACGATGACCACGCGGCGATTCTCACCGACCGGCTTCACCATCACGAAGCCGCGCCCGTCAGGCGCCACGTCGTAGTTCGGGTGAAACGCATCCGTGGCGTAGGGACCCCGGAAGACCAGGCGACGCGCTGTGACCTGCGGCGTCGGCGCGAACGCCAGCGACGCTTCCCACACCTGATCGGACAGCCGGAAATACGCCCGGCGGCCATCGGGCGCCCACAGCGGCTCTCCGCCGCCGTTCACGGACACCAGGGCCCGGCCGCCGCCGGGCAGGAGCGACCGCACGTAGACCTCCTCGCGCCCCGATTCATCGGAGATATACAGCAGCCACCGACCGTCTGGCGACACGCGCGGCTGCTTCTCGTCGCTCGCGCTCTTCAGCAGCGGCACCGGTTGCTGCGTGCCGTCAAGCGGCTTCATCCAGACGTCTCGTTTGGTTTCGCGGGCGTCCACGCGATAGACCAGCGATCGGCCGTCGGGCGTCAGCACACCCTCGCGCACGGGCTCCGCGTCGGACGCGAGCACTTGCTCGGCTGGCGCACTGCCGTCAATGGGCTGCCACCAGAGGCCTGCCTTCCCCGCGCGCGTGGAGGTATACAGCACGCGGCGACCGTCTGCCGACCATTCTGGCCGGTCATTCACCGCGCCGTTTGTCATGCGCTCCAGCGAGTTGGCGGCGAGGTCCGCCACCCACACATCGGCGAGCGCGCTGCCGCTGATCTCAACCGCCAGGCGCCTTCCGTCTGGCGAGAAGCGCGGGTGTACATAGGACCGCACGGAATCCATCATCGGTCGTTCCGTGCCGGCCATGTCGACGCGGACCAAGGCCCCTGCCGATCCTCCCTGCTGGTACAGCAGCGAACCACTCGGCGACAGCGATGCGCCGACGCTCCATACGCGCACTGCCACACTGTCGCCCACCTGCACGGGGGACGCGGCGGTCAGTGTGCGCGTGTCGAACTGGGCGGCCATCAGGGCACCATCGCTGCGCACAAAGACCAGCACGCCATCGAGCAGCCCGAGCGGCGCGGCCCCCGGCAACTTCATGGACGTCGCCTTGCCCGTCGTGACATCGACGGCCCCGATGGTCAGGTCCGAGGCGGTGGTGCGAATGCTCGAGTAGAGCACCAGTCGCCCCGCATCGGCCACGACCGGGTTCTGCTGGTAGACCTCGCCCGATGCAGAATCCGGGCGGGAGAACAGTCGCGGGGAGCCGCCGTCGGCGGAGACGCGGAACATCCCCGCGCCGATCATCGTGCGCAGCGTGAAGACGAGTTCGCTGTTCGACAGCCAGGCGACGCCGCCCATGTTGGACAGGCCGACATTGCAGATGGTCGTGAGCGACGTGCCGTCCACCGCGATCTTCTTCAGGTTGCCGTCGGCGGCCGAGAAGGCGATCCAACGCCCGTCGGGCGAGAATGCGGGATCGATTGCGCCTTCAGTGCCAGGCAGCAGCCGGGCCGACAGCGCGTCGAGGTTGCGAATGGCCAGCATCCAGCCCATTGGGCGCGCAACGGTCAGCACCGCGCGCGACCCATCGGGAGACAGCGCCAAGCTGCTGACCACCCCGGCACGTGGGAACGCGAAGTTCAGCTCCGATGCCGAGAACTCGAGGCGGCTGACCGGCACATCGCTCGCCGCGCCGCCGGCGTGCGGCGTCCGTCGTCCCAGCAGCCAGCCGCCCGCCACGCAGAGCGCGGCGAGTGTGATGCCGGCTGAGACGTAGGCACGGCGGCGCTCAGGGGTCGCGGCCTGCTTCACCATCGCCCCCGTGGTCCCCGGGCGCTCCGAACTCAGCGCGGCGCCAAACGCGGCGGCCGACGCGAACCGATCAGCCGGCAGCTTGGCGAGCGACTGGAGTACGGCAGCTTCCACCCCGGGCGGCACAGTGTCGCGCAGCGTTGCCAGCGCCGTCGGCTTCTCGGTGAGCACGCGCGCCACGATGGCCTGCACGCTCGACCCGCTGAACGGTGGATCGCCCGCGAGCATCTCGTACGTCACCGCCCCCAACGCATACACATCGCTGCGCGCGTCGATTGCCTTCTCCCCCATCGCCTGCTCGGGGCTCATGTACTGCGGCGTCCCCAGGCTCAGCCCCGTCTGGGTCATCCGCTGCCCGCCGGCGCTCTGCACCGCGAGCGCGATGCCGAAATCCGCGACGAGCGCCTGGCCATCGTGCAGCAGGATGTTCTCGGGCTTGATGTCGCGATGCACCACGCCCTGCCGGTGCGCGTAGTCGAGGGCACTCGCGACTTCGCGTGCAATGCGCACGGCGTCGGCGATCGACAGCTGCCGCTCGCGCGTGAGCCGTGCGCGCAGCGTCTCGCCGGTCACGACTGGCATCACATAGAACAGCAGGCCATCGGCCGCGCCGCTGTCGAGCAGGGGGAGGATGTGCGGGTGCTGCAGCTTGGCCGTCGTCTTGATCTCGCTCAGGAACCGCTCGCCGCCGAGCGCGGCGCCGAGGTCAGGGTGCAGCACCTTGATGGCGACGTCGCGCTCGTGCTTGAGATCATGCGCGAGATAGACCGTCGCCATGCCCCCGGCGCCGAGCTCGCGCTCGATGCGGTAGCGGTCGGCGAGGGCGGCACTCAGCCGCGCGGCTGTCTCCGCGCTCATGACACGACTTCCAGCGGCGCCGTCGAAGGCGCGGGGGGCGCTGGCAGCAAGGGGGGCCTCGGATTGGGAAGCCTCTATAGTAGGGACCCGAAGGGCCCGAAGCTAGCGGGCGCGGTCGGTCGCACGTGCCACGATATGTATCTTGTCTTCATGTCTTACATGTACTAATGTACATGTATGTCACGCACCCCTCCTTCCTCGTCTCGTCGCGTGCGGGAACCCGTGCAGGTCTACCTCGAGTCCGACGACAGCGCCCTGCTCGCGCGCCTCGCGGCCACCGTGGGGCTGTCCAAAGCCGAGGTGATGCGGCGCGGGATGCGCGCCTTTGCGCGCGAGCAGAACCTCGAGAGTCCAATGCTGCGATTCGTCGCCGAGCAGGCCGGAGGCGAGTGGCCGGCTGACGTGGCCGCGGCGCACGACGACGTGCTCGCTGACGCGTATCGGGGCCGCCGCGGACGCCGCCCGTGACCGGCGCCTTCCTCGACACCTCTGGGTGGTTCGCCGCCCTCAGCCCGAAGGAATCGCGGCACAAGTCGGCGCTGGCCGCCTATCGCGGGCTCATCGAGAAACGCGCCACGCTGGTGACGACCAACCTCGTCGTCGCCGAGATGCAGATCCTCATCAGCCGGTTCCGCGGCGCCGCCGAAGGCGTGCGTTTCCTCGACAGCCTGTACCAGGATCCGTCGCACGAGGTGGTCTTCGTGGACCGCGACACCGAACGCGCGGCGGTGGACCGCTGGCTGCGCCGGTTCACCGACCAGCGGCTGAGCCTCGCCGACGCGGTGAGCTTCGAGGTGATGCGCGCGCGGCGTCTGCGCCGCGTGCTGGCGCTGGACACCCACTTCGATCTGGCGGGGTTCGAACTCATTTCCTAGCGGGCGCGTTAGGTTGAGGTATGCGCCCGCTCCGGATCATCCTCACCCTGCTTCCCTGGGTCGTCTCGCTGTTGCGCGACCGGCGCCGGTGGGTGCTGTGGGGCGCGCCGCTGCGCCGCTCGCCGGCGTTCCACCGCGCGCGGGCCGAGGGGATCGTCGCGGCGATCGCGGCGCTGGGCCCCACCTTCGTGAAGCTGGCGCAGGTGTTCGGCGCGCGAGCGGACCTCATCGGCGAGCCGTACATCAGCGTGCTCGGAACGCTGCACGACCAGGTGCCGCCGGTGCCGATCGCCGAGATCGAGCGCGAACTCCTTGGGGCGTACGGCAAGACGCCCGAGGAGCTCTTTGAGCGGTTCGACCGTGTCCCGGTCGCGGCCGCGTCGCTCGGTCAGGTGCATCGCGCGACGTACAAGGGGCGCGACGTCGCGGTGAAGGTGCTGCGCCCGGGGGTGGAGCAGCTCATCGAGCAGGATCTGCGGATCGCGCGGCGGATCATGCGCTGGATGGCGTGGCAGTGGCCGAACCCTCACGTGCGCGGGGTGGCCGCCGTCATCGACGAGTTCTCGGCGCGCATCGCCGACGAGATGAACTTCCATCTCGAAGCCGAGTATGCGACGGAGATCCGGCAGAACTTCCTCGCGGAAGAGGATGTGGTGGTCCCGGCCATTGTACACGAGCTCACCCGCCAACGCGTGATCGTGCTCGATTTCGTGGAAGGGCAGCGCATCGACCGTCTGCGGGTGAGCGACGACGAGGCCAATCGCATCACGGCCGTGCTCATCGAGATGTACATCCAGATGATGCTGATCGACGGGCTGTTCCACGCCGATCCCCATCCGGGCAACCTGCTTGTGACGCCGGACGGCCGGCTTGTGCTGCTCGACTTCGGGATGGTGGTGCGCGTGGATCCTGAGGTGCGCCTCAGGCTCATTCGCACGGTGCTCGCCGCCGTCCGGCAGGACCCGCAGGGGATCGTGGACGGCTTCAACGCGCTTGGTCTCATCGCGCCGAACGCCGACATGCGCGATATCGACCGCCTGGTGAACCTCCTGCTCGATACGGCGTATCGGCAGGACACGACCACGCAGGATCGGATCAAGATGATTCTGGCCGACCGGGTGATGCACGCGCTATACGATTTCCCGATCATCCTGCCGCGCGACATGGTGTATTTCGCGCGCACGGCGTCTCTCATCGAGGGGCTCGGCACGCGCTACGACCCATACTTCCAGGCCATTCCCGTCGCGTCGCCCATCGTGCTACGGATGCGCTCGCGCATTCTGCGTTCACTGGGCGAGACGCCGACGCCGAGCATCGCGGAGATCGCGACGGTGGCGGGGTTTGCGGTGGGGAGGCTGTGGAAGAGGGTGAAGACGTTCGTCTAGACAGGCACGGAGAAGCACGGGGGCATTCGGTTGCCTTGGAGCGCGGCGCCTGACTATTCTCAGCGGTCCCCCTCCGAGGAACCGCCATGCGCCCCATGATGCTTCTTCTGCTCGCCGCCGGTCCGCTTGGCGCGCAAGCCACCTCCGTGCCAGCAGCGGCCGAGCAGATCGCCGCCGCGGTGCTTCCCCTCCCCGCCGAAATGCGCGATGGCGCTACGGTGATGGGTTACCGCGAGCCCGGCAAGCTAGTCGTCCTGCGCGAGGGGAAGAACGGGATGCACTGCCTGGCGTTGTACGTGACGCGCCCCGACTTCCACGTGGCGTGCTACCACAAGGGGCTCGAGCCGTTCATGGCCCGCGGGCGCGAGCTGCGCGCGCAGGGCGTCGGCACCGCGCAGGTGGACACCGTGCGCTTCGCGGAAATAAAGAGCGGGAAGCTGAAGATGCCGGCGCAGGGATCGCTCTTCAGCATCACCGCGAAGAAGGGGGCTTACGCCGCGAAGACCGCCACCGTCCGCAACGCCAACACGCTCATGGTGCTCTACGTCCCCGGGGCGACGACGGAGAGCATCGGGATCACGTCTCAGCCGCGCAGCGACGGGCCGTGGCTGATGTTCCCGGGAACGCCGAAAGCGCACGTGATGATTTCGGGCAAGATGCAGTAACTGCAGAGAGACAACGGAGAAACAACAGAGAAACAACAGAGAAACAACAGAGGGGTCCGGCTTGCCGGACCCCTCGTCTGTTCCTGGCGCTCGCTACTTCTTGGCGGCGGGGCGCTTGGCGGGCTTCCGTCCGGCCTTGGCGGCGCGCTTGGCGGGCGTCTTCTTCACGGGCTTCCGGACAGCCTTCTTGGCCGGCTTCCTGACGGCCTTCTTCACCGGCTTCTTAGCCGGCTTCTTAGCCGCCTTCTTTGTCGCCTTCTTCGCCGCGGGCTTCTTCGCGGGCTTCTTCGCGGGCTTTCTCGCCGCGGACTTCCCGGCAGCGGGCTTCGTCCCCGCATCAAACGCCGCGCGCGCGGCCGCTGCCGCTTCGGGCCCGCCGCGGAGGAACGCCATCACCTCTTGAGCGTGCCCGGCCGGATTCACCTTCTCGAAAACGTACTGCACGGCGCCGTCGGGACCGAGGATGTAGGTCGTGCGCTGCACGCCCATGTACCGCCGGCCCATGAACTGCTTCTCCACCCACAGGCCGAGCTGCTCGGCGAGCGCGTGCCCTCCGTCCACGAGCAGAGTGAACGGCAGGTTGAACTTCGCCTTGAAGTTCCGGTGGGACTCGACGTCGTCCGGCGAGACGCCGAGCACCACGGCATCGCTCGCGGCGAAGCGCGGGAAGAGGTCGCGCAGCTCGCACGACTCCTGCGTGCAGCCGGGGGTGTCGTCCTTGGGATAGAAGTACAGCACGACGCGCTTGCCGCGCAGCGACGACAGGGAGAGCCAGTCGCCGGTGTCGGTCTGCAGGTTGAAGTTGAGGGCGGGCATGAGGGTCTCGGGGAAGCGGGTTTCGGGGACTCTTGAGTGAAACGCTTCAGCCGGCGCGACGGTGCCCACGCCGCTTCGCACGGCCCTTCTTCGCCATGTACGGCGCGAGCGGCTCGTGCCCGATGAGCACCGCCATGATCGCCTTCTGGATGTGCAGGCGGTTCTCAGCTTCCGCCCACGCGCGGCTCTGCGCCCCCTCGAGGACCGAGTCGCTCACCTCCTCGCCGCGATGCGCGGGGAGGCAATGCAGAAAGATGGCGTCCTTGTGCGCGCGGGCCATCAGCGCGTCGTCCACCATGTAGCCGCTGAAGACCTCGATGCGCTCGTTGCTCTCATCTTCCTGCCCCATCGAGGCCCAGACGTCGGTGTTGACGACGTGGCACCCCTCCACCGCCTCGGCCGGGTCGCGCACGAGCGTGATGTCGGCCCCCTCGGCGCGCGCCGCCGCGATCGTGACTGGATCAGGCTCGTACTTCGCCGGGCAGGCAAGCCGCAGGGAGAAGTTGAGCCGCTGGGCAGCCTCGATCCACGAGTGCGCCATGTTGTTGCCATCGCCGATCCAGGCGATGCGCTTGCCTTCGTACGAGCCGAGGTACTGACGCACCGTGAGGAGATCGGCGAGGATCTGGCAGGGATGCGACAGGTCGGTCAGTCCGTTGATGACCGGCACGTCCGCATACTCGGCGAGCTCCTCGACGTCCGAGTGTGCATAGGCGCGGATCATGATGCCATCGGTCATGCGCGAGAGCACGCGCGCCATGTCCTTGATGGGTTCGCCGCGACCGAGTTGAATGTCACGCTGCGACAGGAAGAGTGCGTGCCCGCCGAGGTCGTACGCGCCGACCTCGAACGACACCCGCGTGCGCGTGGACGACTTCATGAAGATCATCGCCAGCGCCTTCCCCTTCATCGGCTTCTTGACGTAGCGCTTGGCCCGAATGGCCTCGGCCAGCCGAAAGAGCCCGTTGAGCTCGGCGGTGGAGAAATCGAGGATGGAAAGGAAGTCGCGGTGGGTGGGCACGGGCGGATCGGCGAGAGGGGAAGGCAATTTGGCCGTTTCGGGGCTGGGAGATAAGGGGGATTGGGCGACGGAGGGGAACGGGGAGGGGGTAGAGGCGAAGGGACGGGGGCTGAGAGGCGGAACGGGGGACGCGCCCCTCGTTCCTCACCTCAAACCTCGTCCCTTCGCCTCTACCTCCTCCCCGTTCCGCTACAAGATGTACTTCCGCAAATCCTCGTCCTCCGCAATCGCCTTCAACCGCTCCCGCACCACCCTCCCATCCACCTTCACCGGCTCCGTGCCGCGCTCGGGAAGATCGTAGAGCACGTCCTCGAGCAGGGTGGTCATCACCGTGTGCAGACGGCGGGCGCCGATGTTCTCCATCCGCGCGTTCACGTGTGCGGCGATGCGAGCCACCTCGGCGATGCCGTCTTCCGTGAACGTGAGATCCGTCCCCTCAGCGGCGACGAGCGCCGAGTACTGCTTGGTGAGGGCGTTCTCCGGCTCGGTCATGATGCGGACGAAGTCGGCCTCGGTCAGCGACTTCAGCTCCACGCGGATCGGGAAGCGCCCCTGCAGTTCGGGGATCAGGTCGCTCGGCTTGCTCACGTGAAACGCGCCGGCGGCAATGAAGAGAACGTGGTCGGTCTTCACCAGCCCGTACTTCGTCTGGACGTTCGATCCCTCGACGATGGGAAGGAGGTCGCGCTGGACGCCTTCGCGCGAGACGTCCGGGCCGCCCATCTCGCTCTTGCCGCCAGCGATCTTGTCGATCTCGTCGAGGAAGATGATGCCGAGCTTCTCCGTGCGGTCGAGCGCATCGGCCACGACGTCGTCGTGGTTGATGAGCTTGTCGTACTCCTCGTCGAGCAGGATGCGGCGCGCCTCGGCGACGGTGACGGTGCGCTTCTTCTTCCGCTTGGGGAGGAACTGCTCGAGCATCTCGGTGAAGTTGCCCATTCCCTCCGGCGTCCCGCCCTGGGCGAGGTCGAATGACGGCATCGACGACGCGGACACCTCGATCTCGACTTCGCGCGACTCGAGCTGGCCATCGAGCAGGAGCTGCTTGAGCTTGTCGCGCGTGCGCTTGTGGCGCTCGCGGGCCAGTTCCTGCTCCTGCGTGACGCCGCCGCTCGCCGAGACGACGAAGACGCTTTCAGGCGTCTCCTTCGCCGCCGGCGCCGGCTCGGTGGGCGGAGGGAGGAGCAGGTCGAGGATCCGCTCGTCCACCTTGTCGTTCGCGAGGTCCTCGACGTCGTGCTCGCGCTCGTGGCGCACCATGTCGATGGCGCTCTCGGCGAGGTCGCGGACCATCCCCTCGACATCGCGCCCCACGTAGCCCACCTCGGTGAACTTCGATGCCTCGACCTTGATGAACGGCGCGCCGGTCAGCTTGGCGAGGCGGCGGGCGATCTCGGTCTTCCCCACGCCGGTGGGGCCGATGAGAATGATGTTGTTGGGGGCGATCTCCTCGCGGATCCCCTCGGGGGCCCGCTGGCGGCGCCAGCGGTTGCGCAGGGCGATGGCGACGGCCTTCTTGGCGTCACCCTGCCCCACGATGTAGCGGTCGAGCTCGGCGACGATCTTGCGGGGCGTGAGGTCGGCGAGGCGGGCGAGGACCTGCTCGGTGCGGTTGGCGGGCATGCTTCAATTGTAGCGGGTGCCGCATGCCCGCGAGCCGGCGCGGGACGCGCGTGCCGCTACTCCGGCTCGATGACCGTGATGTTCTGGTTGGTGAAGATGCAGATCTCGCCGGCGATGCTCAGCGCCTTGCGCACGATGTCGGGGGCCGGCAGCGAGGTGTCGGCCAGCAGTGCGCGCGCCGCGGCGAGAGCGTAGGGGCCCCCCGAGCCGATGGCGAGGATCCCGTCATCCGGCTCGATGAGCTCACCATTGCCGGAGATCACGAAGCCGTGATCACGGTCGCAGACGACGAGCAGGGCTTCGAGCCGGCGCAGGACGCGATCACTGCGCCACTCCTTCGCCAGCTCGACCGCGGCGCGGGGAAGATTGCCGGGGTGCCGCTCGAGCTTCTCCTCGAACTTCTCGAAGAGCGTGAAGGCGTCGGCGGCGGCACCGGCGAACCCGGCCAGAACGCGGCCGCCCTTGAGCGCGCGCACCTTGACGGCCTTGGCCTTCATTACGGTCTCGCCGACGGAGACCTGGCCGTCACCGCCGATAGCGACGCGGCCGTCGCGGCGGACAGCGAGGATGGTGGTGGCGTGGATGGGCATGAGTGGGAAGATAGTGACTGTGGACGGTGGACGGTGGACGGTAGACGGTGGAGCAGGCGGGAGTGTCGTATCTACCGTCAACCGTCCACCGTCAACCGTCTATTCCCCGTCACCTGCCTTCAGATGCTCCGGCGTCACCTGCTCCCCAAACTTCGCCCCGAGGTTCCGGAGCACGCCGTCCATCGTGGAGTGGGTCCCCATCAGCTTCATCATCACGCGGAAGAACGGGGACTTCACCCACCCTTCCTCGGTGATGGTGACTTCGGTGCCGGTGCCGTTGGCGACGAGCTCGTGCGTCCAGATGCCACCCCACTGCGACTTCTCATCGGTCACGACCTCGGTGACGAGAAACGACGGGGGTTGGATCTCGAGCACCATGATGCTCATCGTCATCCCGTTGACGTCCTGCACCCAGACTTCCCGTCCTTCACGCCGCTCGCCGCGCACCGACGACTTGAAATCAGGATGCCACTTGGGATACTCGCCGAAGTTGCGCAGCACGGCCCACACGGAGTCGCGCGATGCGGTGAGCTGGACGCGACTCGACGCCTTGTGCGTCTTGGGCATCGAGAGGCCGGCCACGAAGACGGCGGCGACGATGAGAACCAGGACGATGAGCAGCTTCTTGAGAATCCGCATGCGTGCTCCTGAATGGGAGGGGGCTGGGGCTAATGTGCATCGCCCGCCGCCCGCTGCCAATGCCCGCTAGATTCCGCGCATGACCTCCCCCTGGCCCATCACGCTGGACGACGTGCACGCGGCGCGCGAGCGCCTGCGTCCGTACCTGTCGCCCTCGCCGCTGCGGCGGTACCCCCTGCTGGACACGCTCGTCGGGCACGGCATCGCCGTGTACGTGAAGCACGAGAACCATCTCCCCGTGCAGACGTTCAAGGTGCGCAACGGGCTGTCGGCGGTGACCGCGCTCGACGACGCCGCGCGCGGGCGTGGCGTGATTGGCGCGAGCACCGGCAACCACGGGCAGGGGATGGCCTACGCGGCGCACCTGCTGGGCATTCCCTGCACCATCGTCGTCCCGGTGGGGAACAACCCGGAGAAGAACGCCGCCATCCGCGCGCTCGGCGCCGAACTCGTCGAGCACGGCGCGACGTACGACGACTCAGCGCGCCGCTGCGCAGAGCTATCCGCCGAGCGCGGGATGACGCTCATCCACGGCATCAACGACCGGACGGTGATCGCCGGCGCGGCGACGATGACGCTCGAGATGCTCGAGCAGGAGCCCGGCCTCGACGCGATCTTCATCGCGCTCGGCGGCGGCTCGCAGGCAGTGGGGGCGATGACGGTCACCCGCGCGCTCAAGCCGTCGGCGCGCGTGATCGCCGTGCAGAGCGAGGCGGCGCCGGCGCAGTACGAGAGCTGGCGGCGTGGCGAGATCGTGCGCGGCGTCCCGGTGCGCACCTTCGCCGAGGGAATCGCGACGGGTCAGGCGTATGACATGACGTTCCCGGCGCTGAAGGCCGGGCTCGCCGACTTCATCACCGTGAGTGAAGCCGAGCTGGCCGACTCGCTCCGCGAACTGGTGCGCACGACGCACAATCTCCCGGAGGGCGCAGCCGCAGGCGGGCTGGCCGGACTGCGGCGGCTCGCCCCAACGCTGGCGGGGCAGAAGGTGGCGATCGTGATGTGCGGAGGGAATATCAGCCTTGAGGCGCTGAAGACGGTCCTGAGCGGCTGATTCAGGATCTGGAATCCGGATTTCGATGTCGGATCACGATTGAGGACTTCGATCAACGATCGAGACGTTCGCGGAAATCGAGATCCTGAGTCCCAGTCCCCAGTCGAGATCCGGACTCGCGAATCCTCAATCGTTCGCTAGCTGGCGATCTTCGTCCGCCGGCTGACGCGGGCCACGGTCGCTTCGGAACCGCAGACGAAGACGAACTCGCGGTTCTTCAGGTGGCTGACCTCGCCCACGCGCTCGCCGCGCGGGCTGTAGATGCCGATCTGCGCGCCCACATAGCGCTTGTACGCACGCTCGATGGTCGCCACGGCGCCGCGCTCGGCGAGCCGGGCCTCCAGCCACTGCCGCGTCACGAAGCCTTCGTCGCTGAATGAAACCACGAGGGTGCGCGCGCGCACCGCGCGGATCACCTGGGCGAGCGCCTGCTCGAACTGTCGCTTGCTGTTGAAGCGGCTGCCGCGCTCGCGGACGTCCTCGCGCTTGCAAGCCACGCCGTAGCAGGCTGGCTTGTCCCAGCGGACCAGCGACTCCCAGATGTGGTAGTTGCCGAGGTAGGAGTGCTGGTTGTACGGCGGATCGAGGTAGGCGACGTCGGTCTCGACGCCGCGGGCCGCGTCGAGCGCGTCGAGGGCCAGCGCGCGCCCCTTTCCCGCCCGCGCGCGTGGCAGGACCGCGGGGAGGCGCAGCTCGAGATCGTTGTGCGCGCGCGGCGCCCACTGCTTGAGATAGGCCATCTGGACGCCGGTGGTGCTGTCCACGCGGTCGGCCGCCTCCATCAGCGAGACGAGCATCACCGCCTCGAGTTCCGGCGGGAGGGCGAGCAGGGCGAGGTGCTCGCGGATGGCATCTACGCGCTCGCCGTTCTTCGGATGGAAGAACCGCGACTGCTCGCAGAACGTCGCCGTGAAATAGCCTGCGCGTCCGGGCAGCGCGTTGCATTCCTCGATTAGTCGCTCGGCGTCACTGACGACTTCGTCGTAGTCCGCCTCGACGTAGCAGCGCGACAGCACGTGCGCGTACGCATTGTGGTCGTTGGCGACCACGCGATAGCCTGCGTGCTTGAGCGCGTGCCCCACGCGGCTGGTGCCGCTGAATAGGTCAAGGACCGATCGCGCGCGCGCGTCAGCGCGCACGGCGTCCACGATGAGCGGCAGCAGCGTGCGTTTCGAACCGAGATACTTGATCACGCCCAACAGACGAACTCGCGAATTCCGCGCAACGCTCGCGAAAAGCGCCGTTGCGATTCAGGAATTCGGTCGTCAGGCGCGCGCTTCCGCTGTGTCCGCCTCTACGCCCTCGGGTGCGCTTTCCGATAGACCTGCTTCAGGCGCTCGACGCTCGTGTGCGTATAGATCTGCGTAGTGCTCACGGAGGCGTGGCCGAGCAGTTCCTGCACGGCGCGCAGGTCGGCGCCGGCGTCGAGGAGGTGCGTCGCGAAGGTGTGGCGCAGGGAGTGCGTGCTCAGCCCTGCCCCTTCGTCCACCTGCGAGAGCCAGGCGGTAATGGTCTTCTGGATCGTGGAGCGGCTGGCGCGCTTGCCGCGATCGGAGAGGAAGAAGGCCTGCCGGTCGGCGGCCGGGCCCACGCGGGCAATGACCTCGTCGCGCTTGCGTTCGTACTCGCGCAGGGCGCGCTGGGCGTGCGAGCCGACGGGGAGGATGCGCTCCTTGCGCCCCTTGCCGCGCACTTTCACCTGTCCGGCGAGCAGGTCGAGGTCGGCGCGGTTGATGCCGCGCAACTCGGCGAGTCGCAGGCCGCACGAGTACAGCAGCTCGATCATCGCGAGCGCCATCACGTCGCGGTGCCGCCCTTCCTGCGCGCGCGTCTGCAGGGCCCGCAGGAGCGTCTCGACCTGGCGCCGCTCGAGGTGGCCGGGGAGGTATTTCTCCACCTTCGGCGTGCCGACGGCGCGCGCGGGGTTGCCGGAGATGAGATCGTTGGACTGGAGGAATCGGAAGAAGGTGCGCGCCGCGCTCAGGGCGCGCGCGATCGAGCGCTTGGACAGCCCGCGTCGCGACAGGTGCGCCATCCAGGAGCGCAGGACGAGCCGATCCACCTGCGTCCACTTCCATTCCGGGTCGCCGTAGTGCCGCCCGAGGAACTCCTGCAGCTCGCCCAGATCGCGCGCGTACGCCGCGACGGTGTGTGGCGAGAGGTCGCGCTCCTTGGCGAGGTGGGTGAGGAAGTCCTCGAGGAGATCGGGCATGGGACGAATCTAGGGGGGCGGACGGGAGACGGGAGACGGGAGACTTGCGAAACGCGATTGTACTTTGCAATATAAAGTGCTGAGGTGCTAAAGTCCCTGCCCCACTCGTGAGTGCCGCGCATGCCAGACAAGAAGTGGCGGCCGGTCTTCCGCCGGTTCCCGCGTCCGTACGACGACATCATCGGGCCGAACGACCCGGTGGGGTCGTGGCGCGTCGCGGCGCGCTGGTGGGAGCCGCGGCGCGTTGCGTACAACGCCGTCCTGGTCCTCGTCTTTCTCCTGCTCGCAGCACGCCACTGGGATCGGTTCGCACCGGAACTGAGCCTCGGCAACGTCGGTCGGCTCTTCGTGCTCGCCCTCCTTGCGAACCTCTGCTACTCGACGGCGTATCCGTGGGACATGGCCCTGCAGACGGTTCGCACGCCGTCAAAGCGCGCGGGTTGGCGCTGGGGGATCTGGATCGCCGGCACGCTCGCCGCCGTGCTCATCGAGACGTACTGGTTTCTAGATGAGATCCTCCCGCCGCCCCAATGAGCTCTCTTCAGTCTCCCGTCTCCCGTCTCCCGTCTGCCCCTATGTTCCGTCGCTTCGGCTGGTTCCACCTGCCCGTCTCCGCCGCGGGATTTGTCATCACCGTCGGGGCTCTGGCCTTCTGTGTCCAGGTCTTCCTCGCCGTTGATCGGCAGTCGCATTCGGTGAGCGACACGCTGTACGGCGTCTACCCGTTCATCATCCCTACCCTGCTCCTCCTCGACTGGGTGGGATCGCGCACGAGCCGCGCGCCGTGATCACGCCGCATCAGGAGTCGGAGTGGGCCGTCGCGCTCGCCTACGCGGCGGCCGCGGCGCGGTTCGGGCCGGCGGTCGGCGTGACCGTCTTGCCGCCGTGCGAGGGGCCAACGCAAGCCGACCGCCCCCGTCCGGAGGAGGGGGGCGGCCGTAATCCGCGCAAAGATCAGCCCACCGTTCGGTAGTGGTCCTTCACCGGATAGCTCCGGGCGCGGAGACCAAACATCAACGCGGCCACGAACGCAAACCCCGCGAAGAAGAACATCTGGAAAGCGGTCACGCCAAAGCCCGTTGAGGCGATGAAGTTGGTCACCGCCGCGTTCTTCACGCTCGCGTTCACAACCAGCACCCACAGGTTGCCAACGGTCACCGCGAGGAGCCAGAAGCTCATCAGCGTCCCCTTCATGGACGGCGGCGCTTGGCTGTAGGCGAACTCGAGGCCGGTGGCGGAGACAAGCACCTCGCCCAGCGTGAGCAGCGCATACGGCAGGATCTGCCACGCGATCGAGAAGGCGGTGCCGCCGTCGAGGACCACCTGCATGAAACCGACGACCACCCACGAGAGGCCGGACGAGACGATGCCGATGGTCATGCGGCGCAGGGCGGTCATCTCATACCCGAACCGCTTGAACGCCGGGAAGAGCACCAGGTTGTTGAACGGGATGAGCAGCATCACGAGCGCCGGATTCAACGCCTGCATCTGCGACGGGGGGAACCAGCTCGGCTTGCTCATCAAGTCGGCCTGCAGGACCCACGTCGAAGCCTTCTGGTCGAAGAGCGACCAGAAGGGCGTCACGAGCGCGAAGAGCACCAGCACGCGAAGCACGGCGCGCACGCCCTCGACGGCCTCGTCCGGGTGATGCCCGCGCGCCTGCTCGAGCTGCCACTGCACCCCGAGCCCGCCGAAGGCGATGACGGCGACGAGCGCGGAGCACACCGAGATCACAACCCCGAACGTGGGAATGAGGAAGAGGGAGCCGATCGCCAGCAGCGCGCCAACGACGGCGAACGCGAGGCCCACCCCGCCTGCGGCCAGCGCGGTGCGCGAGACCCGGAGGAAGGAGTGCGGGTCGGGCGGCGCGGGCGGCACCATCACGTAGTGCTTGCGACCGAGCCAGAGCACCACCGTGGAGATGAACATCAGCGCTCCGGGGATGCCGAAGGCGATCGCCGGCCCGTAGCTCCGCAGGAAGATCGGCATCAGCAATGACGCGAAGAACGAGCCGAAGTTGATGATCCAGTAGAACGCGTCGAAGACAACCTTGGCGCGGTGCTTGTTCGTCTGGTCAAACTGGTCGCCCACGAAGGACGACACACACGGTTTGATGCCGCCGGAGCCCAGCGCGATCAGCGCGAGCCCGGTGTAAAAGCCCGCCTTGCTGTCGACGAAGAGCGCGAGGCAGAGCTGCCCCACGCAGTAGACGAGGCTGAGCCAGAGGATGGTGTTGTACTTCCCCCAGAAGCGGTCGGCGAGCCACCCGCCGAGCAGCGGGAAGAAGTAGACGCCGATGACGAAGGTGTGGAAGACGTCCTTGGCCGCCCCCGGCCGCTCCGATTCGGGGAGGTACGCCAGAAGCGACGAGACGAGGAAGACCGTCAGGATGTTGCGCATCCCGTAGAACGAGAAGCGCTCGCATCCCTCGTTGCCGATGATGTAGCGGATCTGGAACGGGATGGGGACCTGCGGCGGCGCGGCGGCAGTGCTCGTGGGCGAGTTGCTCATGGGCCTCGAGGAGGTGCGCGAGTGGAAAGAGGAACGCCGGAGGGGTGCACAAAGATGCGACTCAGCCCAGCGCGCTGCCACGTGGCCGCGGCCAGCGCTTGTGCGGGGGCGGAAGCGGGGCAGGATGCACGAAGGGCCGGTCGCACTCCCGTGGACCGGCCCTCAGTGCCGCTGCGGACCTCGTCGTGCCTACGGCTGCGTGGCCGGCCGCGGCATCAACTCGTCGCGATTCGCGAGGTGGTATACCGACCAGGCGATGATCGCTGCCGCCTGCTTCAGGTCGTCCATCACCAGCCGCTCGTACGTGTCCACGTTGGAGTGGTGGGTGCGAATGCTGTACTCGAGCGGATCCTGGATGAACTGGAAGCCGGGGACGCCGCGGCGCCAGAACGAGATGTGATCGGTGCCGCCGGTGCGATCGAGCCGGTTCCCCACGTAACCGAGGTCGCGGAACGGCGCGAGCACCTGATCCCAGACGCGCACGGCGGGCTCGTTGAGTTCGCCGTACACGCCGCGCAGGCGTCCGCCGCCGTTGTCGATGTTGAGGTAGGCCGAGATGTTCGACAGCTCCGCGGCGTGCGCGCGCACGTACGCGGCGGAACCCAGGAGCCCCTGCTCTTCGCCGCTCCATAGCCCGATGCGCACCGTACGGCGCAGCGGCAGGTTGAGCGTCTTCAGGATGCGCATCGCCTCCATCATCACCAGCGAGCCCGCGGCGTCATCGGTGGCGCCCTGCCCCGAGTGCCAGCTGTCGAAGTGCCCGCCGATGATCACCACCTGCTGCTTCAGATCGGAGCCGGCGATCTCGCCAACGACGTTGAACTCCCGCTTGTCGGGATTGCTGAACCGGTTTTGGACGTTCACCTCGAGCTTTGACGCCACGCCCTGCTTGGCGAGGCGATAGAGCTGGCCGTACTGCTCGTGCGAGAGCATTAGCGCCGGGATCGGATCATAGACGGAATCGCGCGCCAGCCGGCCGTCGGGATGCCCGCCCGTGCGCAGGATGCCGTACGTCCATCCAGAAGGGACGAGCAGCACCGCCGGCGCCTCGCGCCGGATGAAGCGCATGAGCGCCGCCTGCCGCTGCTGCATGGCCCGGAACTGCTCCATCTGCTGCGGATTCCCCTGCTGGGGCGCCTGCGCTGCCTGCGGGCGACGCTGGCCCCACGCCAGGATGGAGTCGGCGTCATAACGCCGGGGCGGAGCCGTGAACTCCGGGCCGATCGGGTTCCAGCGCTGCCACATCACGCAGGCCCCCTTCAGACGACCCGCGAACTGCTGCAGCTGCGCCGTGTCCTCCGGCAGTTCCACAAGCACGACCGGGCACGTGACCGTCCCTTTGGTGCTGCCGCTCCACGCCTGCGGCTCGGCGCGCAACGGTTGCAACACCGGCTCGAGCATGCGGCCGCTGTAGCTGACGCGCTCCCACCCGCGTCCGAAGAGTGAATCCCACGGCTCGGCCTGCACGTTGACCAGCCCCCACGAGCGCAGGGACTGCACGGCCCAGTCCTGCGCGCGCCGCAGCTGCGGCGAGGCCGTCAGGCGGCTGCCGTACCGGTCGAGCAGTTGCTGCGCGAGCGAATCAACCTGCGAGCGGTTGAGCGCTTCGTCGCGAATGCGGGCGAGCGCGCCATAGTCGAGGCGCTCCTGAATGACGGACGGTTGCGCCGCCAGTGGGGCGGCAAGGAGGCACGCCAGCAACATGCCCGCGAGAGGACGCACGGTCGCCATTTCGATCTCCTGCAAAGGGGGGGAACTGGGCCAAGACCCTGATGAGAGCCGGCGCTCCATCCACTTACGATTCACCCCGGCCGTGCGCTGCCGCAACCCGGCCAGACGCCGCCGAGCGGGCCGGCGCGCATAGCGATTCCCGCCGGCCTTGTCCAGAGGGCGCACGCCACCCTCTTGCTTGCCGGCACGGCTAGCCGCGCCGGGGAGGCGCGCTACAATTGGATCTATGCTCCTCGGTGTCGCCGGAATGATCGGCTGCGGGAAGTCCACGCTGGCCGGTGCCCTCGCCAAACGGTTCGGTCTCCAGCTCGCGCTGGAGAGCGTGGACGCGGAGAACCCCTGGCTCGACCTGTTCTACGACGGGGAGCAGGGGATGCGCACGTTCGGCTTGCACCTCCAGCTCCACTTCCTCGCCACGCGCTTCGAGAGCATGCGCAAGATGCGGGCGATGGGCGGGAGCTGGATCCTCGACCGCACCTGGTACGAGGACGCCGAGATCTTCGCGCGCGGGTTGTTCGAGCAGGGATACATGAGCTCGAACGATTGGGAGCTGTACCAGCGTCTCCACGCGGAGCTGCTCCACGCCCCGGCGGCGCGTCCGCCGCGCCTGCTGGTGTACCTGCACGGCCCGTTCGAGACGATCTTGGAACGCATCCACACCCGCGGTCGGCAGAAGGAGAAGGACACCGACCCCGAGTACTTCGCGTCGCTCCACGCGCGCTACGGGCGCTGGATCGAGGGCTTCCGCCGCTGCAAGGTGCTGCGCCTCGACGTGCGCGAGTACGACCTGTTCGCCGACCCGGGGGCGATCGACGAGATCGCCACGCGCGTGCGGCTCGAGCTAGAGAAGGAGTTGCCGCAGACCGAGCTCTGGCCGGCGCAACGGCGGCAGGTGCAGCCGCTGGCGTAAAGGGCAGGCTGCGGCCGCAGGCAACCCAACGGCAATGGCTCGACGCGAATCACGCGGATGGGCGCGGATGCGCGCGGATCAGTCTGCGGGGCCGCTGCGAACGAGAAGCGACCTCCGGGTTGATCCGTGTTGATCCGCGCAATCCGCGTCTGGTAGTTGCCGTGAGACCCTCGATCGCACGGCAGACCGCGGGGGTGCTCTGAGTTTCGCGGCTAGACCAGCGAGTTCTCCGCGATCCACGCCCCCAACGCCGCCAGCGCCCGCTCCGCGTACCGCTCGCGCTTGACCTGCTTGTCGCGCGGCGGATCGGCGAGCTCCTCCAGCAGGCCGAAGTTGGCGTTCATCGGCTGGAAGTGCGCGGGGTCGGCCTCGCGCAGGTGACGATAGAGCGCGCCGAGCATCGTCACGGGGGGCGGCACCACGGGCTCGCGGCCGGCGAGCATCCGCGAGAGGTTGATCGCCGCCAGCAACCCGGTCGCGGTACTTTCGGTGTAGCCCTCCACGCCGGTGAGCTGCCCGGCGAAAAGCACCTGCGGGTCGTCGCGCAACGAGAGATGCGGCGACAGCGCCCCGGGTGCGTTGAGATACGTGTTGCGATGGATCGAGCCAAAACGCAGGAACTCGGCGTTTTCCAGCCCGGGAATCATCCGGAAGACGCGCTGCTGCTCGGGAATCCGAAGCCGCGTCTGGCACCCGACGAGGTTCCACATTCGCCCGGCGCGGTCCTCCGCGCGCAGCTGCACCACGGCCCACGGCCGCTTGCCCGTGCGCGGATCGCGCAGACCAATAGGCTTCATCGGCCCGAAGCGGAGCGACTCGCGCCCGCGCCGCGCCATTTCCTCCACCGGCATGCACCCTTCGAAATACGGCACCGCGTCGAACTCGTGCGCCGTGAACTGGTCGGCGGTGGTCAGCGCGTCGAGAAACGCCTCGTACTGCCCCTTGTCCATCGGGCAGTTGAAGTAGGCCCCCACGCTGAGTGCAGGGGAAGGGAGCAGAGTGGAGTCCAGGGGAGGGGTAACGGGAGTTCCCCCGAACTCCTCCCCTGTACCCCACTCTGCTCCCTTCCCCTGCACCATAGTCTCCTTGTCCCATCGCGCCGCCCGAAACGCCACCCCCTCATCAATGCTCTCGCGTGAGACAATCGGCGCGATGGCGTCGTAGAAGGCGAGCGACTCCAGCCCAAGCCGTGCCCGCACTGACTCCGCGAGCGCCTCGCTCGTCAGCGGGCCCGTGGCGATGAGGCACGGCGCGGAGGGAACGGCGGTGACTTCCTCTCGCGTCACCGTGATGTTCGGGTGATTCACCACGCGGTCGTGCACAGCCGCGGAGAAGAGATCGCGATCCACGGCCAGCGCGCTCCCGGCGGGAACACGCGCCGCATCAGCCGCCTGCAGCACGATGGAGCCCAGCAGTCGCATTTCGGCCTTGAGCAGGCCGTGCGCGTTGGTGACCTCGGTGCTTTTGAACGTGTTGCTGCAGACCAGCTCGGCCAGACGGTCGGTCTGGTGCGCGGGCGTGCCGCGCACGCCGCGCATCTCGTGGAGGACGACGCGATGCCCGCGCTCCGCCAACTGAAAGGCGGCCTCGCTTCCGGCGAGGCCGCCTCCGACGACGTGGATCTCCTTCGTCACGCCGCGCCCACGGCCTCGCCCTCGGCGTCTGCCGGCGCCTCCACAGCCCACTCGTTCGCGCACTTGAGGCACTTCCGGAAGTGGCCGCGCGTCTTGTTGCTCTTCGCCTCGGCCCCGATGAAGCCGCACTCCGGGCACTTCTCAAGCACCGGCTTGTCCCAGCAGACGAAGTCGCACGTCGGGTAGTTCTCGCACCCGTAGAACGCCTTGCCGCGCTTCTTGCTGCGCCGCGCGGCGATGTCGCCGCCGTCCTTGGGGCACTTCACGCCGGTGGGCATCGAGCGCGTCCCGCGGCACTTGGGGAACGTCGAGCAGCCAAGGAACTCCCCCGAGCGGCCGCGCCGTATGACCATCGGCTTGGTGCAGAGCGGACACGGATAGTCGGTCATCACCGGCGGCACACGCTCGCCCTTGAGCGGGCGCGTGTACTTGCACGTCTTCGGATGGTGCTCGCAGGCGACGAACGGCCCGAAGAAGCCGCCCTTGGGGAGGAGCTTGCCGCCGCACTGCGGGCACTTCTCGCTCTCGAGCGCGCCCAGGTCGTGCGCCTCGCGGATGAGCCCCTCGACATTCACGTCGTTGAGCGACTTCTCGAACGGTCCGTAGAAGTCGCGAAGCACGTGGTGCCACTCGAGGTCGCCCTCTTCCACCTTGTCGAGCTCGCCTTCCATCTCCGACGTGAAACCCACGTTGAAGACATCGGGGAACTGCTTCACCATGACCTTCTCCACGCTCTCGCCGAGCGGCGTGGGGAAGAAGCGGCGCTGCACAAGCTCGGCGTAATGCCGGTCGGTGAGCGTCGAGATGATGCTCGCGTAGGTGGAGGGGCGGCCGATGCCGAGCTTCTCCAGCTCTTTCACCAGCGACGCCTCCGAGTAGCGCGGCGGCGGCTCTGTGAAGTGCTGGCTGGGAATAATCTCGCGCACCGGGGCGTGCTCGCCCGGCTCGATGGCGGGGAGCGCCTGCTCGTCCTCGAGCGCCTTGCTCTCGCCTTCCTCACGCGCCTCTTTGTAGAGCGACAGGAAGCCGTTGAACTTGATCACCGATCCCGTGGCGCGGAACAGGTAGCGCCCGAGGTCGAAGTCCACCGTCGTCGTGTCGAAAACCGCCGGCGCCATCTGCGACGCCATGAAGCGCTGCCAGATGAGGGTGTAGAGCTTGAGTTGATCGGGGTTGAGGTACCTCGCCACCGAGTCGGGCGTACGCGACGGGTCGGTGGGACGGATGCCCTCGTGCGCGTCCTGCGCGTTGCTGTCCTTCCCCGCCCCGTACAGCTGCTTCTCCTTGGCCAGGAACTCGGCGGAGAACTGCGCCTTCAGGAACTCGCGCGCGGCGTCGGCCGCGCTTTCCGCGACGCGGCTCGAGTCGGTGCGCATGTACGAGATCAGGCCAACCGCGCCTTCCGACTTTCCGAGCTCGATGCCTTCGTAGAGGTTCTGCGCCAGGCGCATTGTGCGCTTGGAGCCGAAGCCGAGCTTCTTGGCCGCTTCCTGCTGCAGCGTGGACGTCGTGAACGGCGCCGTCGGGTTCTTGCGGCGCTCGCGCCGCTTGATGTCGGTGACGTCGAACGTCTTCCGGCCGGCCAAGTCGCGCAGGATCTCCTGCGCGGCGCTCTCGGTGGGGATCTGCGGCTTGTGCCCGTCGATGTGGTGCAGCTTGGCCGTGAACGCCTGGCCGTCGTGCTCGAGCGTCGCCGCGATCGTCCAGTACTCGGTGGGCTTGAACGCGCGGATCTCGCGCTCGCGCTCCACCAGCATGCGCAACGCGACGGTCTGCACGCGTCCGGCGGAGAGCCCCTTCTTCACGGTCTTCCAGAGCAGGGGGCTCGCCTTGTAGCCAACGAGGCGGTCAAGCACGCGGCGCGCCTGCTGCGCATCCACTTTGCGCTGGTCGATCTCGCCCGCGTGCTCGATGGCCTTGGTCACCGCGTCCTTGGTGATCTCGTGGAAGAGCACGCGGCGGATCGGCGGGCCGTTGCGGCGGGCTACCTGGCCGCGCACGTGCCACGCGATCGCCTCACCCTCACGGTCAGGGTCGGTCGCGATGAATACGCTGCGCGCGTTCTTCGCGGCGCTCTTGAGCTCGGTGAGCGTCTTCTCCTTGCCTGGGATCGTGACGTACTCCGGCTCGAAGCCGCGCTCGATGTCGATGCCGAGCGTCCGCTCCGGAAGGTCGCGCACGTGGCCGACGGTCGCCTTCACGGCGTAGGCCGTCCCGAGATACCGGCCGATCGTCTTGGCCTTGGCTGGCGACTCGACGATGACGAGCGCCTTGCCTCCGGCGGACGCCTCGCCGTCGAGCGCAGGCGTCTCCTCGGAAACGCGCGGCCGCGGCGCCGACTTGCGCGCCGCTGTCTTCTTGCGAGTGGTGGTCTTCTTCTTGGCTGCCATCGGTCCTAGTGAAGAGTCCCGGGATCCGGGAGCGTACCAGTATCACCGAGCCCGACGCTCTCCATCAGCGCACGCAGGTCGTCGAGCGCGATGCGTCCGTCCAGCTGCATCATTGCCCGCTCGATTACCTGCTCAAGCTCGGCCGCGTTCAATAGTCCGGCGCCGTTCAGCGCGAGGAGGTGACCCCACGCCTCAGGAGCGAATCGCCCGCGTTCGTGCGGGCCAAGGACTCGAAAAGTCATTATGGTTGTGAACAACTATAGAGGAGATTCCGACCATGCAACGTCCGTCGGGCCTCTATCCTAGTCCGATGGTCAATGCCCGGCAAGCGTCATGATAGCCGCCGCCACCTCATCGGGCGTCATCAAATCCACGCTAAGCGTATGATCTGCTTGCAGATAGAACGCCTGGCGCGCGGTCAATAATCGATGGAGAGCCGCGAGCGGATCGGGGCCCGCGAGCAGCGGTCGGTTGGCAACAGACGCTTCCAGACGCTGGATGGCCGTGGTCGGCGCCACCTGCAGGAAGACCAGACGCGACGGCGGCCGAACGAGCTCGACTAGCCCTGGAACGGTGATCCATCCACCCCCCGGCGCCACGACGAATCGCGAGGTCGACTCGGCCAGTTCCATCGTCGCGGCGCGCTCCATTCCTCGGAACGCACTCTCGCCCAGTGCCTCGAAGATCTGGGCGACCCGCATTCCGGCCCGCTCCTCGATGCGCGCGTCGAGATCGAGAAACGGCCAGCCGAGCCGCTCGGCAAGCGCCGCCCCAACCGTGGTCTTCCCCGCCCCCGGGAGTCCGACCAGGATGAGGTGCGGAACGCCGCCCACGTCAGCTGAGGCGCTGCGCGATGTGCGCGAGATAGGCGTCGAGGTTGCGGCGCAGCTCGGTCATCGAGTCGCCGCCGAACTTCTCGACCATCGCGTCGGCGAGCACGAGCGCGGCCATCGCTTCGGCGATCACTCCCATCGCCGGCACCGCGGTCACATCACTGCGCTCGGCGACCGCCTCGGTGGCCTCGCACGTGCGCGTATCCACGGTGCCGAGCGGGCGCATCAGTGTGCTGATGGGCTTCATCGCGACACGCACGATGAGCGGTTCGCCGGTGGTCATCCCGCCCTCGGTCCCTCCCGCCCGGTTCGTCTTGCGGCGCACATTGCCGCTGCGCACGCGGCCGGGGGCCATCTCGATCTCGTCGTGCACCTCGGCGCCGGTGCGGCGCGCCGTCTCGAAGCCTAAGCCGATCTCCACGCCCTTCACCGCGGGGATGGAGAGCATCGCCTGCCCCAGACGGCCATCCAAGCGCCGATCCCAGCTCACGTGCGATCCCAGCCCCACGGGGAGGCCGTCGACGACGACTTCGCAGATGCCGCCGAGCGTATTGCCGTCCTTCTTCGCCTGGTCGATGCGCTCGATCATCCGCTGCTCGGCCTGTGGGTCGAGGGTACGCAGGGGCGAGGCGTCGGCCGCGGCGTTGAGCTCGGCGGGGAGCTGCTCCGGGCGCTGCGCGTCGATGCCGCCGAGGTGCACCAGATGCGACCCGATGGTGACGCCACACTCAGCGAGCAGGCGGCGGGCGATGGCGCCGGCGGCGACCCGGGCGGTGGTCTCGCGCGCGGACGCACGCTCGAGAATGTCGCGCGCGTCATCGCGGTCGTACTTGAGCAGGCCAGAGAGATCGGCGTGCCCCGGGCGCGGGCGGTGGACGGCGCGCTTGCGATCGCCGTCGGCGTCTTCGGCGCGCGGCGCCGGATCCATGATCTCCTGCCAGTTCTTCCAGTCGCGGTTGCGGATGAGCATCGCGACGGGGGAGCCCAGCGTCTCGCCCGCACGCACGCCCGAGAGGAACTCCACCTCGTCGCGCTCGATCTGCATGCGGCGGCCACGGCCGTAGCCCTGCTGGCGCCGGGCGAGGTCGGCGTTGACGTGCTCGGCGAGGAGGGCGAGGCCGGAGGGGACGCCCTCGACCAGCGAGATCAATGCTGGGCCGTGGGATTCGCCTGCGGTGACGAAGCGGAGTGGCAAGGAAGCGACAGTAGACGGTGGACGGTGGACGGTAGAGCGGGGGCGGCCAGAGGCCGCCCCCGCTCAAAGTAACCCGAGTGGCGCGCCCGCGTTACGGCGCCTTCTTCTCCGCGGGCGTACGGACCAGCTCGCCGTCATCGAGGATGTGCGGCGTGATCAGGATGATCAGATCCTGCTTCCGTTCCACGGTGTCCACCTCGCTGAACAGGCGGCCGATGAGCGGAAGCGAGCTGAGCAGGGGGATGCCGACCTTGTTCTTCGAAACTGAGGTCTGCGTCAGACCACCGATGACCGCCGTCTCGCCATCGGCGACGATCACCTCGTTCTTGGAGCTGCGCTTGTTCGTGTTCGGTCCCGCCGACGTGATGGAGACCAGCTGTTCCTGGTTCGCAACGACCGTGAGGTTCAGCATGCGGTTGGCGGTCACACGGGGGGTCACGGTCAACCGGATGCCGATGTCCTTGGTCTGGATCTGCGGCGCGACGGCGTTCAACTGGCCCGCGGGCACCGGTGGCGTCAGCAGGTAAGAGAGCGTCGAACCGGAGAAGAGCTCCGCCTCGGTGTTGTCGATCGTGGTGATGCTCGGCTCGGCCTGGATGTCGGAGAGTTGCTCCTGCGACAGCGCGTCGAGGAACGACGTTAGGTTGAAGCCGCCGATCGCCATGTTGTAGATCAGGCTGACCGAGGACTCCGTCTTGTAGCTGCGGCTCGCGTTGGCGATGCCGGTGAAGGCGTCGCCGGCGAGGTCCACGCGGAAGTCGCCGGGGACGACGGTGTTATTGACGATGCGCGGGACGAGCCGGTTCTGGAACGTCGTGGCCGAGCCCAGGTCGTAGCTGATGCCAAGCTTCTCGGTGCCCGTGCGGTCCACCGCAATGATCTTCGCCTTGATGGAGACGAGCGGCGTGCGGACGTCGAGGTCGCGAATGAACCCCATGACGTCGGCTAGGCGCGCCTGCGTTTCCGTGATGATGAGCGTGTTGGTCTTCTCGTCGGTCGTGACGGAGCCGCGGCCGCAGCCGGAAGTGGAAATGGCCGTCCCGCCGCCTGGCGCGGCGCCTCCAGCAGGGGCGGCACCGGCACCGCCGGGCGCGCCGCCGGCGGGCGCGGCGCCACCGGCGCCGCAGCCCGCGCCCAGCAAGCCGGTGATGGTCGTGGCCAGCGTCGCCGCCTTCGCGTAGTTCACCTGCACGATCTGGCTGACGAGCGGTTCCTGCGCCTGGCGCGAGGCCAAGTTGGTGTAGCTGTCCACCGTGATGATGCCCGTGGTGTCCTCGACCGCGGTGAGACCGGCCGAGGCAAGAATGGCGGCGAGCGCCACATCCCACGGCTTGTCCTTGATTTCCATGTAGCCGATCTTGGCGCTTGCCACGCCGGCGCCGGCCACGATGGTCTTGTTGGCGAAGGCCGCGAACGAGGCGATGACGTCGCGAATCTCCGTGTCCCTCTCATAGGTGACGGTGATGCGCGGCTGTTCGAACGCGGCGGGGGCGGCCGAGGGCACGGCGGCAGGCGCCGCGGCCGGTGCGGCGGCCGCTCCATTCGACACCGTCGGCGCGGCCGCTGCCGCTGTCTGCAGCGGCGCCGGCGCGCCGGCGAGGTGCCAGGCCGCAAACTGGTCGGGTCCGCTAACGGCGATGCGCACGTCGCGCTCACCCCGAATCACAGTGTAGTCGCGCGGCCCGTCGAGGTCGAGCACGAGCCGAACCACGTCGGGCTTGTACTGCGCGACGCGGAGGTTCGTGATCCCGCCGCGCGAGACCTTGTCGTAGAAGCGCGCCGGCGCGGCGAGCGTTGCGCCGCGGAAATCCACGACGACGCGCCGCGGGTTGTTCAGCACGAAGTCGACGACGTCGACCGTCCCGTCGATGGCCACCACCACTTCCGCGCGGCCGGCGGCCGGCACGACGCTGAGCGCCGTGACCGACGACGGTGCGCGCGGCGACTCCGGCGCGGCGGTGGCGCTTCGCGCGCCGACAGTCAGCGCGGCCGTGATCGCGGCCAGCTGGAAGACTCGCCTCATGGCTTCCCCTTGGTCTGCTGGGTCTGCTGCTGGGTCAGCTTCAGCACTTCCTGCCGGCTGAACCCGTACTCGTCAATGGTCAACACGACTTCCTGCGGCTTGATCTGCGACACCTTGGCGCGCCCCAGCATCTGGCCGACCTTGGCGCGGTGCTGGTCGTTGGTGCTGACGTCGCGCATCACCGCCACGGAGTTGCGCCCGGCCGGGTCGTAGATGACGCCGACCAGCTTGAGGTCGGCGACGAGCGGCCGAATGGCGCCGGTCTCGATGGGTGACGCGAACGGATCGATCTCGCGCGCGACGTAGGTGAAGACCTCGCGCGCGAAGGTGATCTTGCTCGAGTCCTTCGCGGCGGGGGCCGGCGCAGCGCCCTTGGCCGGAGCCGCGACGGGCTTGGCCGCCTGCGGCGCGCTCTTAGCCTGCGGCGCTCCCGTGGCTGGCGCCTGCGCCGCGGGGGCGGGCTTGGCAGCGGCCGTGCCCTGCGACGCTGGATTCGCCGCCGCTGTCTGGGCGTTGGTGGCGGCGACGTTCTTGCGCGCCTGCTCGATGGGCTTGCTCACCGACGGCGGCATCTGTGCCGACGCGATGGTCGCGCCGGCGAGGCAGAGGGCGAGGCTCCACACGGGACGCATCATCCCTTCCTCCCGGGCTTGGCCGCCGACGCGCCGTTGCTCCCCTCGTCGGAGAGCGAGGTCTTCACGGCGTACGTCTGGATCGTGAAGCTCGCCTGGAGCTGCACGCGCGACGGGTCGGCGCGTCCGCTGGTCGCGCCCGGTGCGCCGGAGACCTGCAGCTGCAGCCCCAGCGGCGCCACGATGCGCGTCATCGAGCCAATGCCGGTGAGCAGCTGGCCGATCTCGTGGTACGTGCCGACGGCGCGGAGCCGGTATCGATAGGTGTCGAACTGCTCGCCCTGAATGACGGGCTCGGGTTCGATGTACGCGATGTCGAGCCCCACGCGCCGCGCGGCGGTGGAGACCTGCTCGAGCAGGGCGGGCACCTCATTGCCGGCGGGGACCAGCGTGCGCATCAACTCGAGGTTCGCGCGCAGGCGCTGCGATTCCTCGCGAATGGACGCGACCGACCCGCGGGCGAGCTGCGCCTTGGCGCGCTGGTTGCCCGCGTCGAGCGAGTCCACGTGCACGGCGATCGTCGCCAGCGATTCCTGCTTCGGGGAGAAGACGAAGTACCAATACGCGCCCGCCCCGACCAAGCCAAGAAAGGCGAGGAAGAGGAGCGTCTGGTCGCGCTGGGACGTTGGCATTCCGGCCATGGCTACCTCACCGACACGGTGAACGGCACCGTGCGCAGCACCGACGGATCGGGCTTCTCGTACTGCACGTCGAGCCGGAACTCGGTGGCTTCCTTGCCCTGCTGCATCACCACGTCACTGCGCACCAGGGTCACGTTCTGCAGGAACGGCGACGCCTCGAGCGCCTTCATGAAGCGCGTCAGCGCCTGAATGTCCACCGTGTTCCCGACCAACTGGAGGGAGAGGACATTCTCGTCGGGGGCACTGGGGCCGGCGCCCTTCTTCGCGGTCGGCGCCGAGATGCCCGCCTGCACTTCGGGCGACTCGTTGGAGATCGCGCTGGTCTGCGTGACCGAACGCAGCCACACGTACGGCGGCAGGGCGCGGCTCACTTCGTCGAGGATGTGCGGCCAGACCAGGCGGGTGCCGTCGATGGCCGAGATCACCGCGATCTGCCGCTGCACGGAGTCGCGCTGCGCCGTGGCCTTCGTGCGCTCGGCGATGACCGACGCGTAGCGCGTCGAATCCTGCACCGCCTTCTGCTCGCGCTCCGTCAGCGACGCTTCGCGGCTCGACTGATAGAACCACATGCCGCCGATGGCGGCGAGGCCGACGGTCACGCCGGCGACCGCCGAGATCATCCACGGGTCGCGGATGCGGGTGGTCAGGTCCTTCAGCGCATCCGTCAGGTTGGAGACGTTGAAGGACGGACCGGTGCTCCGCGTCTTCTTTCGCGCGCCGGGGAGGAGGTTGATTTCAATCATGGTGCGCTCTGGACCCGGGTCAGGCGGGCTGACGCAGCGCCAAGCCGATGGGGAGCATCAGCAAGGGCGCCACCTCGTCCGTGACGAGCGGTTCGAAAGCCCCGTCGCGGACCCGCAGGTTGGCCAGAGGATTGGCCTGCTCGACCTGCACGCGGAGCCGAGCCGCGAGCACGTCGGAGAGGCCGGGAATGCGCGAACCGCCGCCGCATACGTACACCGCGCGCATCGGCGCGGCGTTGCGCGAGGACGAGGCGAGGAACGCCACCGCGCGCTCGACACCCACCGCGATCTCCTCGCCGCGCCCTTCCAGCACGGCGTCGAGGTGCGGCGAGCGGTCATACCCCTCGAGGAGCTGCGACGCCTCGTCGGCGCCCAGGCCGCGCTCGCGCTGCAGGTCCTCGCGGAACCGGCGCGTGCCGAGCGACAGGTCGCGCGTCAGGATCGGCACGCCCTCGTCGAGGATGTTGATGTTCGTGACTTCGTGCCCGATGTTCACGAGTCCGACGACGCCCTGCATGGCGTCGGGGTAGCTCAGTTCGAAGGCGTTATGCAGCGCGAAGGCGTCGACGTCCACCACCGCGGGGTTGAGCCCCGCGTCGCCCAGGAGGCGCAGCTTCGCCTCGACGAGTTCGCGCTTGGCGGCGACGAGCAGGACGCTCATCTCGGGCGCGTCGCCCGCGGGATCGAGGATCTGGAAGTCCAGTTCCACCGACTCCATGTCGAACGGCACGTGCTGTTCGGCCTCCCAGCGCATCAACTCGCGGGCCTGCTGCTCCTTCACGCGTTCGATCTGGATCTTCTTGATGATGACGTCGCGCCCGCCGACGGCGGCGACGACGTCCTTGGACGTGACCCCGGCCGCCTGCATCGTGGCCTGGATCGCGTCGGCGACGATCTGCGGATCCATCACTTCGCCCTCGACGATCGCGTCGGCGAGGAGCGGGGTGATGGCCACCTTGGTCAGTTCGGGCTCGGCGCGCGAATGGTCAATCACGGCCACCTTGACGAGGCCGGATCCGACATCGAGCCCTACTGAGGTCTTCTTGCGACCGAAGAGCGCCATCTGCGAACCGGCCCTCAGGCGAGAGTGCGATCAGACAACCGCCAACCAGGCGGCCCCTGACGATGGACGACGTGTTCGCGTGCTGGATCCGAAAACTTGCAGACGGCAACCGCACGCGGTCAGTAGTTGTAACCAGCGCAAATTGCTGGCTTGGCAAACGGTTACGCCAATTCAGCGACCTGCGGCGCATCCCCCTTCTCCGGACACGAAGGACCGGCGCGGGGAGGGTGCCGCCCCATTATCACGAGCGGGGGGAGTTAGGTAACAGCCGCGGGGTCACGGAGATGGCAGGACGACCCACGGCCTTGGGGCGAAAACGCGGAGGCGCGCCCCGCCGGCGCTATCGGGGACGATGGTCAGGAGTCCAGACCGCCGGGTGCGCGCCAGGACGCCGCGACTGCGCCACTCGGCAGTCACTTCTGCCAGCGCCAGCGAGGTCGAGGCCCGGGTCACCTGCCACGAGGCCACCGCGTCGCCCGCCGGCACGGCGCCGGAGGCGAGTACCGTGCCTGGGCTCCACGCCGTGTCCCCCAAGACGACGACGGAACCGCTGATTGCTGCCTGCGCGCCTGCGACGGCCGCGGCCAGCCCGGCATCCGCTTCGGCCATCCCCGCTCGACGGACCGCGACGAAGGCGCGCTGCGCGGCGATTGCGACCGACATCGCCATCAGCACGAGCGCAGCGAGCACGGCGGCGAGCGCGAATCCTCGCCGCCCCGTCACGGCGCCGCCCCCACGGGCACGCGCGCCATGCGTGTCGCGTCCTGTCCGCTGATCGTGGCGCGAACCCGGAGATCCAGCCGCAGCACGGCAACGCCGTCACCGGCTGCCTGTCGCAGGCGAAAGCCCCCCTCGGCGGGCGATCGCAGCGGACCGGCGATGGGCTGCATCGCGCCACACACTGGGGTGCACAGCCGTTCGCCGAACCACCACTGGCCGTCGGAGGCGCGATATGGGGCCAGTCGCACCAAATACGACACGCGCACGGGGAGGAACATGGCCGGTGCGGTTGCGGGTACCGGGGCGGAGAGGGTCAGGCGTATTCCGCCCGCCGGGCAGCTGGGCGACGCACGCAGCGTCGCCACGGCGAGCACCGACGCCTTCCAGTCGACGCCGGACAGGGTGTCGAGCACCGCCACCGAGTCGCCCGCACGCGGTGCACTCCACCACGCGGGGTCGGCGGGGAGGGTGAGTCGAGCGGGTTCGGTCGCGCACGCCTTGGCTGTGCCACGAAGCAGCTGGAGTTGGAGGGCGGTGTCGGCGAGCAGTCGTGGAGGACCTACGGCGCGACCGAGTTGGACGCGCAGAATGCGCGCGACGTCCAGCACGATCTGCTCGGCGCGCGCCGCGGCGTCACGCCGCTGCTGCGCGCGCCGGTGCTGCGTGAGGCCAGCGACAGCCACCGTCGTCACCACGCTGGCGAGCGCCAGCGCGACCACCAGCTCAGTGAGTCCAGTGCCGCTTCGCCGCGTCACGGCCGGCACGCCACGGCGAGGCTCCACCGTCGGCTGAGCGCCGGGCGCGCCGGCACCGCGATGGAATCGTCCCAAAGCAGGATCCCGTCACCGGGGCGGACGCGCCAGGTCTCGTGGATTCCCTCGGTGGCGGCGACCCCGCCACGCGCCTCGCCGCACGGAAGGCCGGACAACGAATCGAGTCGCGCGGCCAGCGCCGCCGCCGCCGTCAGCCGCAGCCGTGCGCTGCCTTCGAGCCGCGCGATCGCCGCAGCGGCGCGTGCGTAGGCGGCGATCCCAACCCCCAGGAGCATCAGGGCAACGATCAGCTCGACCAAGGTGAACGCATGGCGCGGGCGCATGCGCCGAGTGTACGCGGCGCGACTCCTACCGCATCACCATTTCGTGACGGCGCGCAGCGAATCATCGCGCCTTAACGCCGATGGGCCGGGATCGCTCCCGGCCCATCGTGTCAGCTCAGACGCTCAGGTCAGTTGCAAACCGGCTCGCCTTCATTCGTCGCGGTGCCGCCCACCGAGATGGCGCAGGTCTTCGTCGTCGACGCATGGCCGGCCGAGGCAGACCAACCCGTCGCCGTCACCGTGCCGATCGTGACCGTCACGCCGCTCGACGCCTTGTAGTTGGTGCCGAGGGTCGTGGTCGACGAAGCGTACGTGCTGTTGTTGTCCGAGAAGTAGGCTTCCTGCGCAGTGACGAGATTGCGGAGGTCCGACTTCATCGAGGCCACATACGCCTTTTCCTTCGTGTTCGCGAACTTCGGGATCGCGATCGCGGCAAGAATGCCGATGATGACGACGACGATCAGAAGCTCGATCAGGGTGAAGCCCTTCTTGCTCGAAAGCATTCGCGGAGTCTCCAGCGCGAGGGTTGAAAAACGGCGCCGCGCACGGCGCTGCGAACGGACGGTCCTGTTTGGCAGATGGCAACATACGCAATTGCCCTGCCACGCATCAAGCGGTCGTGTAAGACGTTTTATTACAACAGATTACGAAACTGCTGCAGGCGAGTGCTGTGTCTCGATTATCGGCGGTTTGCGGTAGAATTCCGCAGAACGCCAGCTGGCTGGATCTGTCCTAGTGTACAAATACGGAACGGCCGTTCTGGTTCTGGTCGCCAAGCACCCGGTGGCGCGGCCCATCAGTATCGGGCCGCTGTTGGGCGTTGGGACAGCCACTTGGGGTGGATGGTCGGATCCAGCGAGTCGCTGGCCACCAGGGCGCTATCGGCCCGTTCGACGATGTAGCGAAAGGCCCGCTTGTAGTAGCCGTCGGCGATCGCCACGCGCGCCGTGGTGCGGGCGGCGCGATACTGGGCGAGTTCCAGCTGACAGGCGGCGACCGAGACGTACGCGATGGGAAGGTCGGGCTCCACCTCGAGCGCCTTCCGATAAAGCGGCAGCGCGGCATCGCAGCGATGCGCCTCGCGATACTTGTGCGCCAGGTTCATGTAGACGCCGTGGTAGTTCGGCATCAGGGCGATCGCCAGGCGCCATTCGAGTTCGGCTTCCCGGTTCTTTCGGTGCGTGAAGAGCTGCCCACCGTGCGCGAAGTGCGCCTTGAAGTTCAGCGGCGCCTCGTCCACCATCGTCGCGAACGCCGTGTCGGTGTCGTGCCAGAACGGGTTGCGCGCGCTGCTGCGCGCCACCCCCGCGATGAGTGCCACCGCGCAGAACACCGGCACGGCATAGCGCGTACGAGGCGTCTGATGCCGGATGCGCGCATGCAGGACGTCGAGCGCGACGGCCACGGCGAGCATGGCGCCGAGGCTGGGGAGATACAGCGTGCGCTCGGCGAGGAGAATGCCGGTGGGGATGAGGACGTTGGTGACCGGCGCCACGATCACGGCGAACCAGGCGAGGCCGAACGCGACGGCGGGCTGCCGGCGTACGGTGAGCGCGAAGAGCGCCGTTGTGGAGAGGATGAGCAGCGCCCCGGCGAGGTGCGTCACGTGCGGGGTGTTGAAGACCTCGAGCTGGCGCGGTGAGTAGTCGGCGAAGAGCCGCACGGGCACGAGCATCAGCCGGGCGTACTCGGGGACGACGTTCAGCATGATGAACGCGCGATCGAGCATATCCTGCCGCATCAGCGACGGATGCTCCACATCCCCGCCCACGTCGCCCAGCACCTGCACTCGGATGGCCAGGTAGGCGACGGCCACGGCGACGAGCGGCCAGAGCAGCAGGCGCAGCCGACGGATGCGGTCGAGCACCGGTGCATCGCGGAAGAGCAGCAGCTCCGCCGCGAGCAGCAGCGCGGGCAGAACGATGACGTGCTCCTTGGTGAAGATTCCGAAGCTGAACAACGCGAGGATGGCCAGTCCCGTCTGCCGTCTTAGCGGCCCCGCGCGGCGCTCGCGCAGGTACAAGCCCATCGCAAGCAGGATGAGGAGGGCGGCCCACAGCTCGGCCTGGCCGACGACATTGGCCACCGCTTCCACGTGCACCGGGTGCACGGCGAAGAGCGCAGAGGCCACCCACGCCACGCGGGTGGGAACCAGGAAACCGAGCACCCAGAACGCGGCCACCGCCGCGACTGCGGCGAGCGCCACGTTCACCGCGTGGAAGACGAAGGGTGACCCGCCACCCAACTGCCACTGGATGGCATAGGCGAAAATCACGAAGGGGCGGTAGAGCCCCGCCCCGTTCTGCATCGGCCAGTACCGCTCCTCGAAGTACTTCCAGAGCGGCCGGAGCTCGTGCACGCGGCCATTCTCGGCGATGATCCAGCGATCGTCATACGTGAAGCCGTTGCCAAGGCTCGTCACCGAGGCCGCGAGGGCGAGCAGGGCGATGGCGAGCGCGAGCGCCCCCCAGCGGGGATCCGGCAGCGGTGCCACGCGCGGGACAGCCGCGTCGTACGCGGTGGGAACCGGCGGCGCGCCAGCGCTGGCCGACGTCACGAGAAGAGGTTGAAGCGCAGGATGTGCCAGAAGGCGGCCACGCCGTCGCGCCATCCGATCTTCTTCCCTTCGGCGTACGTGCGCCCTGAGTAGGAGATCGGCACCTCGAAGATGCGCGCCCGCGCCTGGGCGAGCCGCGCCGTCACTTCCGGCTCAAACCCGAAGCGATCACTCGTCAGCCGCAGGGAGCGGGCGAGGTCGCCGCGGATCGCCTTGTAGCACGTCTCCATGTCGGTGAGGTTGAGGTTCGTCGCCATGTTGCTCAGCGTCGTGAGCAGCCAATTGCCCACGGAGTGCCAGTAGTACAGCACGCGATGCGGGCCGCTGAGGAAGCGGGACCCGAAGACGGCGTCCGCGCGGCCGTCCACGATGGGCTCGAGCAGGCCGGGCCAGTCGGCCGGATCGTATTCGAGGTCGGCGTCCTGCACGATGACCACGTTGCCGGTGCTGGCGGCGAGCGCCGTGCGGATGGCCGCGCCCTTGCCCCGGTTGATGTCATGGCGGAGCAGCACATCAATGCGCCCCGCCGCCTTGAGCCGCTCGAGCACATCCCACGTGCCGTCGGTGGAGCGGTCGTCCACGCAGATGACCTGCTTGCGCACCGCGACCGCGTGCACCTGGTCGAGGATCACCTCGATGGTGGCGGCCTCGTTGTACACGGGGATGAGGACCGACAGCACGAGGTCGCTGGGCGCGACGGGGGTGCGCCCGCGCATCCGCGGAATGGCTGGAAGGGAGTGCGGTGTGCTCAGCATGCGTGTGGGGAGGCCGGATGAACCAGCGATCGGAGTCTAGCGCACGACATCATAGAGTAGCACCCCGGAGGTGTCCGCGCCCGCCAGACGCAGGCGTCCCGCCCGGGTGAGCGCCTGCGCCGCCCGCAGCGATTCGCGCTCGCCGACGATCACCCAGCGCGGGCGATACGCGTCGAGCACGCCGCTGAGTTGGGCTGCCACCTCTGCGTCGGTGCGCGTCCGCACGTGCTGCACGGCGGTAAGCGCGAGCAGGGGGACGGCGGGGCGTTTGGCGTAGAGGTGCACCATCGCGTCCTGATCGGAGGCGACGAGTCCGTCCCGCGGCAGCGATGCCGCCACCCCCGCCGCCGCCAGACCCATGCGCGCGTTGCCGCGCTCGCCTTGCTCCCACGAGCGCGTGGGCCACGTGCGCGCATGCCAGGCGAGGAAGGCCACACCGAGCGCGGCCGCCGCGAGCGATGCCCCGATGCGCAGGGCGCGCGGGGGCTCGGCGGCGTTCACGTGCGTTACGCCACGCACCAGCAGGATCAGCACGACGGGCCAGAGCGGCCAGAGGAAGCGGTCGGGCGGAAACGGCCAGACGAGCAGGAGAGCGCCGTACGGCACCAGGAAGAGGATCGCGGCCGGCGCGCGACGACGGAGACTCCACGCGCCGGCGCCGGCGAGCAGCAGCAGCGCGACGACGGACACCCCCTTCAGCACCGACGGTGCGTCGGACAGGCCGAAGAGGGTGAGCGGAATGAGCAGGCCGCGCACGTTCTCGGCGACGACCGCCGTGGCGAACGCCAGGCCGCCCTCGCGCCACGCGGTGATGAGCCACGCGCCATAGCCGCCGTAGCCGCCGGCGATGGCCGCGGGCACGGCGTTCGCGTGCATGGACGCCCAGACTTGCCATGGGATGAGGAGCGCGAGCGCTCCGCCGGTCGCCAACCCCGCCGCGCGCCACTGCCGGCGCCACAGGAGTGGCGCCACCACGGCGGGCAGCAGCGCCACGCCCAGCGTGCGCAGCAGCGCGAGGGCGCCGATGCCGACGCCGATCACGAACGCTGCCCGCGCCGACGGCGCCTGCTCGGCGGCGAACAGCCGGTCTGACCAGAGAAGCAGCGCGCAGAGCGCGGCGATGAACGCCGTTTCCGAGAACAGCAAGCCGTTGAGGAACAGGACGGGGACGGTGGCCACGCTGACGACGGCGAGCGCGGAAGCAAGAGGGGCAGAGAGGCCTGCGCCGCGCCGGGCCAGCGCGCGGATGGCGAGCGCCGCTGCGGGAAGGAGCGCGACGTTGACGAGCTTGAACCAGGCGACGTTTGCCGGGAAGTTCGGCGCGATCCACCAGACCGGGGCGAGGAGGAGCGGAAAGCCCGGCGGGAAGTGCGTCGCGGCAGGCGCCCCAGGCAGGTTCGTGTAGCGATAGCCCTCGCCGTCCGCGATGGCGCGCGCGAGGATGAGATAGTGCCCGTCATCCTGGAAGATGCCGACGGGGACGTCGTTCATCGCGAAGACGCCGAGCAGCAGCGCGATGCCCACGGTCGCCAGGGCCGACCAGCGCTCGATGGCTTGCTCTCGGTCGCTCATCGGCGTTCTCGCAGGGCGAACGCGGCGCCGCCGCCCGGCACCGGGGCAAGCGCGGTCACCGCCGGCGCGCCGGGCGCGGCCATCCACAGCGGCAGCGCGTCGAGTTCGCGGGTGCCGCGCGAGAGGACCAGCACGCCGGGACGGTAGCGCGCGGCCAGCGCGCCGAGTTCGCGAGCGAACTGCGGCAGCGGCTTGTCCCGCACGTGCTCCGCGGGCGTGAGCGCCGAGACGGGAATGGCGGTACGGCCGGTGTAGAGCGCAATCATCACGTGGCCATCGCTCGCCACCACATCGCGCGTCGCGGTGTTGCGGGCGGTCCACTCCACCAGCGGCCACAAGCGCTGTGTCATGGTCCGTTGCGGCGCGCCGGCCCACCCGTTGGCCAGTCCGCGCGCCGCGTACGCCGCGTGCCCAGCCATCAGCACCAGGAGCAGCGCCGTCATCAGACGCTGGCCATGCGGCCAGCGGTCACTCAGTGTCGCGCCACTCCATCGCGCCGCCTCGATGAGCACCACGGCGGCGAGCGGCCAGACGCCCCAGACGAACCGTTCGGGATTGTACGGCCAGAGGAGGACCACCACGCCGTACAACACGAGGAAGCCTCCGAGCGCACTGCCGCGCCGCAGCAGCGCGATGACGCCGGCGGCCAAGCCGGCGAGCACGAACGCCGCGGCGCCCCACTGCACCGGACGCGGCGCGCGCGTGGCGAAGGTGACCCCGAACGCCTGCCAGAGATCGCGCGCGTTCCGCGCCACGACGTCCCAGGCGAGCGACAGGTCCTGTCGATAGCCGGCCACGACCCATTCGAGATAGGGTCCGTAGCTGCCGCGTAACTCGTCGGGGAATCCGCGCGCTTCATAAAAGACCCACAGTTGCCATGGCGCGAGGGCGACGAGCGACACGGCGGCAATCAGCGCCGCCTCGCGACGCCGATCACGCATCCACAGCGCGACCACCGCCGCGGGCAGCAGGAGGCCGCCCACGGTGCGCACAAGCGCGAGGAGCGCGATGGCGAGTCCCGCGTACACCGCTGCGCGCACGCCGCCACGGTCGACGAGCGTGTCGACGATCCAGAGCGCCCCGACCAGCAACGCGAAGAACAGCGTCTCGCTCAGCAGGACGTTCGACAGCACGAGCACCGGTGCGATGAGCGCGCAGATCGCGACCGCGACGGCGGCCGGGCCCGCGGGCGCGCCCAGCCGCCGCCGCGCCAGTTGCACCGCGCCGAAGACGCCGAGCGCGAGGAAGACGGGGTTGAGCAGCTTGAGCACCGCCACGTTCGACGGAAACTCGGGCGTGACCTTGAGCACTGCCGCGAGCAGCAACGGGAAGACGGGCGGGTAGTGAATCGCCGGCGGCGCCCCAGGGAGATAGGTGTAGCGATAGCCGTCGCCGGCGGCGAGTGCCTGCGCCGACAGCAGGTAGACGCCGTCGTCCCAGAAGACGCCAATGGGATCGGGCGTGACGCTGGCGATGGCGATGATCAACACGAGCAGCGCGGCGAGCGCTGCCGGCGCCCACGGTCGCGCTGCCCACCACGCCGGCCCGCCAACGGACGGCCCGCCGGATCGCGCGTCCGCGTGCGGCGCGCCCGCGCGCGCCGCCGCTTCCGTCACGTCTCCACCCCGTAGCGCGCGAGCTTGCGGTGCAGCGTTGACGGGTCGATGCCCAGCGTTTCGGCGGCCCGCGTCTTGTTGCCCTGCTCGCTCTGCAGGACCCACAGGATGTACGCGCGCTCGATGGTCTCGAGCGTCGGATTCGGCGTGGGGCGCTCGGCGACGAGCGGCTCGGCACGACGCTCAGCGAGCCGTTCCGGCAGCGCGGTGACGCCGATGACGGGACCGGCGCTCAGGATCACCGCGCGCTCGAGCGCGTTCTCGAGTTCGCGCACATTGCCCGGCCACGCGTACTCCATCAGCATCTCGAGCGCGTCCTCACTCAGCCGTTTGGGCGCCTCGCCACGCTGCGACGCGGCGCCCTGCAGGAACGCCTCGGCCAGCACCGGGATGTCATCGCGGCGGTCGCGCAGCGGCGGCAGGTGGATGGCAATGACGTTGAGGCGATAGAACAGGTCGCGACGGAAGGACCCGCGCTTGATCTCCTCCTCGAGGTCGCGATTCGTCGCCGCAATGATGCGCACGTCGATGGGCACGGCGTCCGTGGCACCGACCGGAATGATCTCGCGCTGCTGCAGCACGCGCAGCAGCTTGACCTGCGTCGCCTGCGTCGTCTCGCCGATTTCGTCGAGGAAGAACGTGCCGCCGTTGGCTGCGGTGAACAGCCCCGACTTGTCCTTGGTCGCGCCGGTGAAGGACCCCTTCACGTGGCCGAAGAGCTCGCTCTCGAGCAGCCCCTCGGGGAGCGCGCCGCAGTTGATGGACAGGAAGGCGCCATCCGCCCGCGCCGACAGGTCGTGCAGGTAGCGCGCCACAACCTCCTTGCCCGTCCCGGATTCGCCAGTGACCAGCACGGTCGACTCCGTGGCCGCCACCGCCTCGGCCATGCGCACGACCTCGAGCCACTTCTTGCTGACGCCGATCGGCGCCCCTTCGGCGGCGCGGTCACGCCGCCGGATTTCCTTCTTGAGGGTCGTGTTCTCCACCCGCAGATGCCGGTTCTCGGCGGCGCGACGGAGAATGGCGACGAGCTCGTCGTTGCGGAACGGCTTCTGGATGTAGTAGAAGGCCCCTTCGTTGACCGCCTGCACCGCGGTCTGCAGGGTGGCCTGGGCGGTCATCAGGATGACCGGCACATCGGGATCCTTGCGTCGCGCGGCGGCGAGAATCTCGACGCCCGTGACCTGCGGCATGCGCACGTCGGTGAGCACGATGTCGTGGTCGCCGCACTCGAGCGCCTCGAGGCCGGCGCGTCCGCCATGCGCCACCCGCGGCGCGAAGCCCTCGCTGCGCAGCAGGATCTCGAGCGTCTCGAGGATGCCCGTCTCGTCATCCACGATGAGGATGGTGGGCAATGAGGTGTCGGTCACGCCGATTCTCCGGTGGAGCGTGGGGGGCGCGGCAGGAGCACGGTGAAGCGCGTCCCGGCCTGCTCGGTGTCCACGAGGACGTATCCCTTGTGCGCCTCGATGGCGCGGTGCGTCACGGCGAGTCCGAGTCCGGTGCCGCCCGGCTTGGTGGTGGAAAACGGCTCGAAGAGCCGTTCAATGATCTCGGCGCTGATGCCCGGACCCTGATCGGTCACGAGGATCTCGTAGGCGCCGTCATCGAACGACACGCCCGAGGGGAGCTGCCCCCGTGCAATCGCGCGCGCCGCGACGCGCACCTGCCCGCCGGAGGGCGACGCCTGCACGGCATTGAGCACCAGGTTGAATATCCCGCGGTGCAGCAGGTCCTCGTCGCCGACGAACGGCAGCGCGACGCCATCCACTTCGACGTCCACGCGCACGCCGTCCGGTCGGCTGGGGTGCGCGAGCGCAAGCGCCGCGGCGCCGCGCGTGACGTGCCCGAGATCCACGCCCTCCATGCGCGTGACACGCACCCGGGCGAAGTCGAGGAACTCGTTGAGCACGCGCGAAAGCCGCTCCGACTCGCGCACAATGAGGTTGCCGAGAGTGCGTTCGTCGTCGGTGGCCGCGGGGCGCCGGGCCATCTGCTCCACGGCGCTCTGGATGGACGCCAACGGATTCCGGATCTCATGCGCGAGCGACGCGGAGAGCTCGGCCACGGCCTCAAGACGTTGGGCGCGCAGGTTGAGCTGCTCGAGGCGCTTCTGGTCGCTGATGTCCTGGAAGATCGCCGTCGCGGAGCGGGGCACGTGCTGCCCATCGCCGGGATCGGACGTGGTTGTCACGCCGACCGGGAAGACGGCGCCGTCCCGCGTCAGGAAGCCCTCGGCGCGGCTGAGGTGCACGCTGTCGCGCAGGGCGTGGTCAAGGGCGTTGCCCACGACCGGCGCCACGCGGCGGAGGTCGGCGAGGATCCCGCGGCCGATGCTGTCGCCGATCGGCAGGCCAAGCAGTTCCGCCGCCATCGGGTTCGCGTACTGCAGGTTGCCGAACTCATCCACGGTGACGATGCCGGAGCGGATGTTGGCGAGGATGTCGGCGGCGCGCAGCCGCGCCCGCGCCAGTTCGGCCTCCAGTCGCTCCGTCCCTTGGCCACGCTCGCGCAAGCGCGCGGCGATGGAACTCGTGCCGAAGGCGACAGCCACGAAGACCGCGAGCTGCAGCGTGAGCGCCAGCGAGAGCGGACCTGCGCCGACGACGATGACGTCGGCGACGTAGAACGCGCTTCCGAGGCCGGCGACGAGCAGCGCGCCACGCCGCGGCAGGAGCAGGGCGGCGGCCGCGTTGACGAGGATGTACAGGGCGGCGAAGCCGGAGGCCGCGCCTTCGGTGACGTGCACCACCGCCGTCACGACCAGCAGGTCGAAGACGAACTGGCCATACATGAACGCCACGGTGGGCGGCCGGCGCTGCACTTCGGTCCAGATGGCCGAGGGAACCGTGACGATCATCGTCAGCGCAAAGGTCAGCGACGCGACGAGCGTGTTCTCCTGATCGGTCTGCATCCAGAGCCGAATCGCCGCCACGTAGATGGAGGCGGCGAGCGAGAAGCGCGCGATGTAGATCCAGCGCACGACCCGACGCGGCTCGAGCAGCCCCCGCACATGATCGTCGGCGGTCTGGAAGAAGTTGGCGCGCATCGCCCTCCCGGTGGCCCTTGCAGGATGCAAGGGAATTTCGCGGCTTCGATGTGTCGCATTATGCAACGATACCCTCGACGCCGCCACCATTAGATTGAAGGTTTCCGCTGGCGTCAGCCCCAAATCACGTCATCGCATGGCGATTCGAGCGCCCCTTCAGGTCAACGGCACGGTGTCGATTCCGCCGGACGAACTCCTCGTGCGGGCGACGCGCGCGGGCGGGCCGGGGGGACAGCACGTGAACACGTCTTCCACGCGGGTGGAGCTGACGTGGAACGTGGACCGCTCATCGGCACTAAGCGACGCGCAACGGGCGCGCGTGCGCACGGCACTCGCGTCGCGCCTGGACGCCGAGGGGAACGTGCGTGTCGTGGCGAGCGACACGCGAAGCCAGCAGCAGAACCGCGATTTGGCGGAGCGTCGGCTGGCCGAGCTCGTGCGGCGCGCGCTCGTCGTGCCGCGCGTTCGCCGCGCGACGAAGCCGACCAAGGCGTCGGTGGAGCGGCGGCTGACGGCGAAGCGTCGCGCGGGCGAGCGCAAGCGCGACCGGCGGTTCCGGGGGGACGACTGATGCTCCTCCCCAAGCTCGTGACGACGCTGCGCGACTACAACCGCGCGCAGTTCTCCAAGGACGTGGCCGCGGGCGTGATCGTGGGGATCGTGGCGCTGCCGCTGGCCATCGCGTTCGCGATCGCGAGCGGGGTGCCACCGCAGGCCGGGCTGTACACGGCCATCATCGCCGGATTCGTGATCTCCGCCCTCGGCGGCTCGCGCGTGCAGATCGGCGGCCCCACCGGGGCCTTTGTGGTGATTGTGTACGGCATCGTGCAGCAGCACGGGCTGGGAGGACTCACCGTCGCGACCATAATGGCCGGGCTCATCCTGATTGCGCTCGGCGTGGCCAAGATGGGCGGGGTGATCAAGTACATCCCGCACCCCGTCACGGTGGGCTTCACGAGCGGAATTGCGGTGGTGATAGCCAGCGGCCAGGTGCGCGACTTCTTCGGGCTGGCGCTGGGCACCGTGCCCGCGCAGTTCGTGTCGAAGATCGAAGCGCTGGCCGAGCACGCCCGCACGGCGAACCTGACCGCGGTGGCGGTGGCGCTGACCACGGTCGTCATTGTGCAAACCGCGCACCGGCTCACGACGAGGGTGCCCTCGCCGTTCCCCCCGCTGGTGCTGACCACGGCGGCGGTGCAGCTGCTCGGATTTCCCGTCGAGACCATCGGCAGCCGCTTCGGCGCGATCGACGCGTCATTCCCGGCGCCGGTGCTCCCCGAGGTCACGATCCAGACGGCGCTGCAACTGGTGGGCGCGGCCTTCGCCATCGCCGCGCTCGGCGGCATCGAGTCGCTGCTCTCCGCGGTGGTGGCGGACGGGATGATCGGCAGCCGCCACCGCTCGAACATGGAACTCGTGGCCCAAGGCGTGGCGAACGTCGTGACACCGCTGTTCGGCGGCATTCCGGCGACGGGCGCGATCGCCCGCACGGCGACGAACGTCCGCGCCGGCGGGCGGACGCCGGTGGCCGGGATCGTTCACGCAGTCACCCTGCTTGGCATCACGCTCTTCGCCGGGCGGTGGGCGGCGCTGATCCCGATGGCAACGCTCGCGGGCTTGCTGATGGTCGTGGCGTACAACATGAGCGAGTGGCGGACCTTCCGCGGCCTGCTCACGGCGCCAGGCGGCGACGTGGCCGTCCTGCTGACGACGTTCTTCCTCACGGTCTTCGTGGACCTCACGGTGGCGCTCGGCGTGGGGATGGTTCTGGCGTCGTTCCTCTTCATCCGGGAGATGGGGGAGGCGACGACGGTGCGCGCGATGGGTGACGAGGAGGACGACCGAGCGCTCCGCGCGCTCGACGTGCCACCGGGCGTGCTGATTTACGAGATCGACGGCCCGTTCTTCTTTGGCGCGGCGGAGAAGTTCCGGGACACCATGGCCGAGATCGAGCGGTCGCCGAAGGTGCTCATCCTGCACGTGGCGCGCGTGAACGTGCTCGACGCCACCGGGCTCGGAGTCATTCGCGACCTCGTGAAGAAGGGGCGGCGCGACCGGGCGTCATTGATTCTGAGCGGGGTGCACTCGCAGCCAATGATCGCCCTCGGCAAGAGCGACCTGCTCGACGAGGTCGGGGAGGACAATCTCCTGCCGACGCTGGAGGCGGCGGTGGCGCGCGCACGCGAGCTCATCGCGATGCGCACGACGGGCGGGCACGAGACCCCCGCGCACCGATAGCATGCGGACGCCGCGACCGTTGGCCGCGGCGCCCGAAGGCCTGCCCTCGCGCCGGCGGCTACCGCCGCTTGTACGCCACGCCGATCTGGAACGTCAGCAGGTCGGCGCGCGAGAAGCGCGGCCGCAGGACCGGATCGTTGTTCGCGTCGAACGTGATATCGCGCTCGGTGAGGTAGCGCGCCTCGCCGTTCCAGTGGTAGCGGACGCCGAGGTCGAGCGCGAGCCCGTTCTTGGTGAGCGGCACGTAGAGGCCGCCGTACAGCGTCTTGGCGAATGTGCCGTCGCTGTAGTTCGTGGACGAGGCGAAGGGATCATTATCAAACTGGTCCGACCCGGAGACGCTCGAACTCGTGACGAACGACGCGAAACCGATCGAGCCGCCGGCGTACGGCGTGAGATGCGGCCCCGGGGCGCCAGCCTGCAGGCCGATGCCGCCGTTGAAGATGTTGTTCGTGGTGCTGACGTCCACGCTGATGAGCCCCAGCGCGCCGCCGCCAAGGGGGACGCGTCGCGTGCGCCACCCGTAATTGTCGTAACCGAGATCGGCGCGGAGATAGAGCGGTGACTCGCCGAGGCGCCAGCCGACGAAGCCGTTGACGCCCCAAGCCGCGTTCACGTTGCTCGCGAATTCGTTCTGCGGCGCGCCGTAGTGCACGCTGCCGCCGAGCGCGATGGAACGCGGGAGATCCTGGTTGTGGTTCTGGCCGCCGCCGTATTGCGCCGCGAGCGGCGCACTGACCAGCATCGAAAGGACGAGCAGGGACTTCATACGATCGCTCCGGCGCGACGCGCCTTGCGCGGTGGGAGATGTGGCGCGGGGCACCCCGGGAGGTGCCCCGTCTCCTTCAATACCCGCACAATCTGGCGGCGGTTTCAAGGCCAAGGGTCATAGTCGTCTCCGAACGGATCGCCCGGGGGCGGACGCAAGGCAGGCGTCAGCTCGGGCACCGCGCCGGTCTCCTTGTATCGGCCGATCACCTGCGCGATGGCCTGCCAGTGCGCCTTGCCATCGTCATTTGTCGCGGCGGCCGCCTTGGATGCGGCGGCATCGCGCAGGCGCGTGAGCTCATACTCGACGATCGCGCGCACTTCGGGCGAGGCTTCCTTGTCGGCGGCGAGCAGGACGAGCCGGTCGGCGACGGCGCGCTGGGTGACGCGCTGGATGGCGGCGAGCTTGCCGCTCGTCGGCGGCGCGGCGTCCCACGTCCCCTTCACCAGCGCCGCCATCGCGTCCTGCAGGGTGTACGGGTCGGCCGTCCGCGCCGCGTACTGCACCATCCGCGCCGCGCGTTCGCGCTGCAGGATGCCGTCCACGATCATTTGCGCGAGCGTGCGCGCGGCACCGAGTTCATCGAAGGCCGGGTAGGTGCGCTGGCCGATGAGCTCCACGTTCCCACCGGCATCGAGCCGCGGCGCGAAGAGCGTGAGCACCGTGTCGGGAATGGCGAGTTCCTCGGGCGCGAGGGCGCCGAGCAGTTGCTGCATCGCCTCGCGCTGGCGCGCGCCGCTGATGACGCGCGTGGCCTGCTGGCCATCGCCCTTCATCACGTTGGCGTACTCGAGGCCGCCGAGCGTCTTGGTGACGCCGTTGAGGGCGAAGCGGTGGAAGAAGTACAGGAGGGGAAAGCGGTCCTGGAGCAGCGCGAGCGGTTCGCCGGCGCGGATGTTGCGCAGGCCAAACGCGCGGAGGGCGATGCGCCGGGCGTCCATCTGGTGGCGCAGGAACTCCGTGGGCGTCGCCGCATCGTCCCAGAGGTTGGTGCGCGGATCAGCGGCGCCGTCCGAGCGCGCGTCGCCGTCGCTCAGGTACAGGTAGCCCTTGCGCAGTCCCTCGGCGACGATCGCGGCCAGCGAATCAGACTCGTGCGCGGCGGGGAAGACCCCGTAGCCCCACCGGATGGCCCACACGTCATACGCGCCCGGGCCGCGATCGTAGGCCGCGCTGATGTCGATCTTGCCGTTCGTCACGCGGATGCGCGGCGCGGGGTAGTCCATCACCGAGCCGCGTTCGTACGTGCTGGCGATGTAGTTGTGCCCGAGGCCAAGGGTGTGGCCCACCTCGTGCGCGCTGACCTGCCGGATGCGCGCGAGCACGAAGGCCGTGTCAGCGGCGGCCGGCTCGGCGCCGAGGAACGCCGCGTAGATGTTGTAGTCGGTGCGATTGCGGTGCGAGTCCATCCGCGCCATCCCCTTGAGCATCTCGCCCGTGCGCGGGTCGGTGAGCGCGCCGCCGACCGACCAGCCGCGCTCGTTGCGGTTGATCCACTGCACGACGTTGTACCGCGCGTCCATGGGATCGACGCCTTCGGGGAGCAGCTCGACCTTGAATGCGCCCTTGAGCCCGGCGCGGTCGAACGCTTCCACCCAGAAGCCCACGCCCTCGAGCGTGGCGGTGCGCAGCGGCTCGGGAATGCCGCGATCCACGTAATACACGATCGGCTTCTTGATGGGACTGCGCGGGTCATTGGGATTGACGCGCTCGAGGCGATGCCGCGACGCCCAGCGCTGTTCGAGCTGGGCCTGGATGGGGGCGGCGTAGTCCTTGAATGAGATGCCGAAGAACCCGACGCGCGGGTCCGCCTTGCGCGGACGGAACTGGTCGTCGGGGAGGCGCTGCAGAGTGATGTGCTGCCGGAAGTTGATCGCGCGCGCGTCGGGGACGAAGCGGCCGAGTGCGCCGCCCGGTTCACCGGCGGCGGCCATCGTGAGGGCGACGTCAATCTCGGTGTTGTCGGCGAAGCCCTTGGTGTACGGCTTGTACGGGTGCGACCGGTCGCGGGCGACCGTGTAGTTCCCCTGCCGGTTGCGGGCGAACGTCCCGCCGATGTCGTTCCAGTCGCGCATCACGAATTCGGTGGCGTCTACGAGAAGGCGGCCGCCTTCTTCGGCGAGGAGCGGGATCGCGGCGACGGTGCTGGCGGAGAACCCTTCCGCGACGGTGCGTTGGTGATCGGCGGCGCCGCTGCTGCGGTACTGCGTGTTCTCGAAGGTGACGAGCACGCGCTCGCCCGCCTTGTCGAAACGGGCGACGCGCACGCCGCCGCCCGATCCGCGATCGAGACCGATGGCGTTCGAGCCGAAGCCGGTGGCGAGCGTGGTCATGAAGAGCACGCGCAGTGAATCACTGGGCAGTTCGAGCAGGACGGCGCCGGTGCGGTCGTTGAGGTAGACCGGAATGAAGCCGTCGCGCTTGTCGAGTCCGGCGGTGCGCGAAGCAATGGTCGCAGCGGCGGCCGGCGGCTGCTGGGCAGCGGCATCCGGCGCCAGGAACACCGTCGCCAAGGCGACGGCGAACGAAAGGCGGAAGGCGGTCATGACTGATCCGAGGGTCGAGGGTCGCGCTCAACGTCGCGCCGGTCGCGGTGGCCCGCAAGCACCTGCCCCGCGGTCGCCGAGTCCGCCGTTGCCGACCCCGCACAAGACGCGAAGGGCCGCCGGCTCGCGCCGACGGCCCCCCGCTTACGCTTCGCGCCGATGGACCTACGGCTTGACCATCGACTTCACGGCATCGGGAAGCTCGAACGTCTTGGCGTCCACCTTGTCCCACTCGTACGAGGTGAAGGTGAGCACCACGTCCCCCTGCGGGGTCCGCTGGACCATCTTGCCCGGCATCTTCACGCCGCCCTGATCCTTGTAGTCCGACATCACCATGGTGATCTCGATCTTGCCCATCTGCGGGTTCTCCATCGTCCGCACCATGCCGGCGGCGAGGCCGGTCTCGGCGTCGAAGAACTGGATCGCCTCGCTCTTATCGTCGGCGCGCACCAGCTTCACCTTGTAGCACTTCCGCCCCTCGAAATCCTCGAGGCCGAGGGTCTCGATGGTCGTGTACTTGGCAGGATCGGGGAAGTCGGAGAAGAAATCGGCCTGCTGCTTCATCTGCGCGGCCTGCTCACCGGAGAGGAGCGAGGCGCCGGCCATCGGGTTGATGCTCCACGCCGTCGTGCCATCGAAGCCGGTGGTCATCTCGCCGAACGAGCCAAGGGTGATCTGCTGCAGCATCATGGACGGCTTGGCGCGGTACATGTGCACGGGTCCCTCGATGCCCATGGCGGCCATCGAGAAGGTGCCGGTCATGTGGAGCGAAGTGTGCTTTTCCATCGCCTCACGGCCGCCGATGGCGGCGACGTGCTTGGCGAGCAGGGCCTTGCCGTCGGGGAGGGCCTGCGCGGAAGCCAGGGCGGGCAGGAGGCTGGCCACGGCGAGCGCGGACAGGGTGCGGCGGACGTTCATGGGATTCCTCGGATGATCGGGTCCGGCCGCTGGTGGCCAGACGCGCTGGTGAAATCTGGGGGAGGGCTGGGCAACCGCGCCATACGCGCGAACGCCCGTACGTAGTACGAGCAGGTACGGGCGCCGGTTCCAGCGGGTGCTCGTCGCGTACGCCGCAGTCGATCAGCGCGCAGGGACCGGGAGGCCCGCCTCGATGGCCAACCGTACGCGCTCCCGCTGACGGTCACTGCCGCCCACCAGCACCGCGATGAGGTTGCTCTGCGTCACGAACATCGGCGGCTCCGCCCACGGATTGGGCTGGCCCTTGGGGATGGCGGAGAGCGTGTCGATGGTCGCGCTGACGCTCCGGCGTGAGGTGGAGTCGGCGAAGATCCAGGCGAGCAGGTGCGCCGACCCGACGCGCAGGGTAACCGGGCGGACGGGGAGGCGGGGGTGCGCGGGGATCGAGTCGTCGGCGCGCGGCGCCAAGCCGGCGTCCACAAGCCGACGGGTGAGCTGCACCTCATCCCAGCGCCCAGTCGCGGGCGATCGCGGCGCCGACGTGACCTGCTGGGCCACCGCATCCACTTCGCGTCTGGCCCGTTCGGCGCGGACGACGCGGGGGTCCTCGCCGCAGGCGGCGAGGAGCGGGATCGCGAGCAGGATGGGAAGGCAGTTTGCGGCGACGGAACGCGGCATATCTTGCAATATGGCACGGAACGACACTGACGACACCGACGACGCGATCGTCCGGCTCGACAAGTGGCTGTGGGCCGCGCGCTTCTTCAAGACGCGCGCCCTCGCCGTGGAGGCGATCGGGGGGGGCAAGGTGCTCCACCACGGCGCCCGCACGAAGCCCGCGCACGTGGTGCGGGTGGGCGACGAAATCCGGGTGCGCCTCGGGCCGTACGAGCACATCGTCGTCGTCCGCGACCTGAACGCCCGTCGCGGGCCGGCGAAGCAGGCGCAGTTGATGTACGAGGAGACCGCTGACTCCCTGGCCGCCCGCGAGAAACTGGCCGCGCAGCTGAAGGCGGCGAGCATGTTCAATCCACAGGCCGGATGGTCCGACTCTAAGAAGGACCGGCGCGAACTCAGGCGGATGCGGGGGAAATAGGGGCTGACGGTGGACGGTGGACGGTGGACGGTTGATGGCGCGTTGCGCGGAGGGGCGCGTTCCCGCTACAATTCCCGCACTGAAATGGAGCCCGCCGAATGAACAGCCAGCAGAGCTACTCGCCGTCGTCGCAGGGATGGGGGATCGCCGCCATCATCATCGTGCTCGCCATCGTGGCGAACACGGTTGCGTACCGTATCCACAAGGCGACCTACCTGAAGCCTGACGCGCCGGCGGCGGCGGCGGCCAAGCACTAGGCATTGAATGCCCGAATGCAGAAGCGGCGGAGGCCAAAGGCCTCCGCCGCTTTCGTCATGTACCCCGAGCCCGATCAGGTCTTGTGCCGGAAGGTGATGCGGCCGCGACTCAGGTCGTAGGGCGACACCTCCACCGAGACGCGATCGCCGGCGAGGACGCGAATGCGGTGCCGGCGCATCTTGCCGGCCATCGTCGCCAGCACGTCATGTCCGTTGGTGAGGTGCACGCGGAACGTGGCACTGGGCAGCACTTCCGAAACGGTGCCCTCGAGTTCGATCGCTTCTTCCTTCGCCATAATACCGGGTCGTGGTGGGCGGCCTTCACGGTCTGGTCCCGGCCGCTGGGAAACGATGAAACGTAGCAGGTAACCGGGGAATTTGACAGAGCGACGGACGGGTTGCGCTCTGTAATTCCCGGGACGGGGCTATTAGCGTCCAATTTCCCCACAACCACCTGCCATGCGCCGCCACGTCTTTGTCGCCCTCCTCGCCGCCGTCGCGGCCTCCGCCCTCCGCGCCCAAACACCCACGGCGCTTGAGACCGAGATCAAGAAGCGCACCCAGGCGGTGCTCCCACAGGTGGTCTCCTGGCGGCGCGACCTGCACGAGCACCCCGAGTTGGGCAACCGTGAAGTCCGCACCGCCGGCGTCGTCGCGGCGCATCTGCGCTCGCTCGGCATCGACGTGCGCACCGGCGTGGCGAAGACCGGGGTCGTGGGCGTCCTGCGCGGTGGTCGTCCCGGCCCGGTGATCGCCTTGCGCGCTGATATGGACGCGCTTCCGGTGACGGAGGAGGTGGATCTGCCGTTCCGGTCGCGCGTGCGCACGGAGTACAACGGCCAGCAGGTGGGGGTGATGCACGCCTGCGGGCACGACAACCACGTGGCCATCCTGATGGGCACGGCGACAGTGCTGGCCGGGATGCGAGAGCGGCTGCCGGGGACGGTGGTGTTCCTCTTCCAGCCGGCGGAGGAAGGTCCCCCGGCGGGCGAGACGGGCGGCGCGAAGGAGATGATTGCCGAGGGGGTGCTGGACAATCCGAAGGTCGAGGCCGTCTTCGGCCTCCACGTGCGCCCGGGACGGGCGGGCGAGGTCGGGTACAAGGCCGAGGGCGCGATGGCGAGCAGCGACATGCTGGACATCGTAATTCGCGGTCGGCAGACGCACGGCGCGGTGCCGTGGGCCGGGATCGATCCCATCGTCGTGACGGCGCAGGCCATCAACGCGCTGCAGGCCATCGTCTCGCGGCAGACCAACCTCGCGCAGGCGCCGGCGGTGATCACGATTGGATCGGTGCACGGCGGCGTGCGTCGCAACATCATCCCGGACAGCGTGGTGCTCTCGGGGACGATCCGGATGTTCGACTCGGCGATGCAGTCGGAGATTCACGAGCGCATCAAGCGGACCGTCACCAGCGTCGCGGCGGCGTGGGGGGGCTCGGCGGACGTGGTGATCCAGCCACAGACGCCGGTGCTGGTGAACGAGCGCGCGCTGACCGCGCAGATGGCGCCGACGCTGCAACGCTACGCGCGCCGCGCCTTCGCCGACATCGCGTGGACGCCCTCGGAGGACTTCGCCTTCTTCGGCCAGAAGGTGCCCTCGCTGTTCGTCTTCATGGGTGTCACACCGGACAGCGTGCGGGTGGAGGACGCGTCCCCCAACCACAGCCCCAAGTTCTTCGCCGACGAGAGCGCGCTCCCGTATGGCGTGCAGGTGATGACCGGCCTGGCGGTGGATTACCTGCACGCGCCGCGCGTCCGGCCGTAGCGCGCGGTGCCCGCCGCCGAACTGCTCCAGCCCGTCGCCGACGCGCTGCGCTCCGTGAATCCGGTGGAGCTCATCGCGGTGGCGTTCGGACTGGTGAGCGTCTACCTCTCGGCGCGCGAGCGCATTGCCAGCTGGCCGACCGCGATCGTGAACGTCGCCATCTTCTTCGTCCTGTTCTGGCGGGCGAAGCTCTACGCCGACGCGGTGCTTCAACTCGTCTATCTCGGCCTCTCCGTGTACGGATGGTACGAGTGGCTCTTCGGCGGCGCGCAGCACACGCGGCTCAAGGTCTCGCGGGCCTCGCGGCGGCTGTGGATGATGGTGGTGCCGCTTTTCCTCGTGGTCGGCCTCGGGCTGGGGGCGCTGCTGGACCGGTTCACGGATTCACCGGTGCCGTACTTCGACGCGATGCTCACCAGCGCGAGCCTCATCGCCCAGTGGATGATGACGCGGAAGCTGCTCGAGAACTGGCTCATCTGGATCGCGGCCGACCTGGTGTACGTCCCTCTGTTCATCGCGCGCGGCCTGCCGCTCACGGCGGTGCAGTACGCCGTGTTCCTGGCACTCGCCGCGATGGGTTATCGCGGGTGGCGGGCGTCGCTGCGCGCGCAGGGCGCGGTGGCGTGACGCGACGCGTGGTGGTGACCGGCTCGGAGTGCACGGGCAAGACGACGCTCGCGCGCGAGCTTGCCGACGCGCTGGACGCGCCGTGGGCGCCCGAGGCGGCGCGCGCGTACGCCGAGGCGCGGGGCGGCACGCTGAGCGCGGCCGACGTTGAGCCGATTGCACGGGCGACGCAGGCGGCGCTGGAGGCGGCGGCGGCCGGTGCGCCGCCAGTACTGGTGGCCGACACCGATCTGGTGAGTACGCTGGTCTACGCGAGGGCTTACTACGGCGCCTGCCCGGCGTGGATCGAGACCGCCTGTCGCGCGTCGCTGGCCGAGCTATACCTGCTGTGCGCGCCGGACCTGCCGTGGATTCCGGACGGCGTGCGCGACCGTCCGGCCGAAGCGGACCGGCATGCGATGCACGCGGCGTTCGCGGACACCCTGCTGGCGCTCGGCGCCCGCGTCGCGCTCGTCAGCGGCCGCGGCCCCGCGCGCACGGCGTGCGCGCTCCAGAACGTCCAGGCCGCCCTTTCGCCCTCCCCTTCCCCATGAACGCCGACATCCTCGAACTCGATGCCGCGATTCTGCAGGCGGCGATCACATCGCTGGCCGGCGGGTTGTGCTTTGCGCTGTACGTGCGGTACGAGCGTCCCTACTTCGCCTGGTTCGGCATTGCGTGGAGCATGTACCTCGCGCGCCTGCTGTCGATGCTGGCGTTCATGGTGCAGCAGGACCTGATCTGGCTGTTCTTCCATCAGCTCTTCACCGGGGAGGCGGCGCTCGCGCTGCTCTGGACAGCCATCGGGTTCAGCCGCGGGGCGCAATGGCGAAACGTCTACTGGCTTGCGGTCGCCTTCCCGCCGCTCTGGGCGTACCTCGCGATCTTCCAGATGGACAACTTCCTGCTGGCCGCCGGGCCCGCCGTGGCGTTCCTCAGCGCCGCGACGCTGGCAACGGGCGTGATGTTCCTGCGGTACCGGCTGAAGAACCCGTCGAGCGGCGCGTCGATGCTGGCAGTGACGTTCCTGCTGTGGGGGCTGCACCACCTCGACTATCCCATTCTCCGCGCGCGCGGCGTGTGGACGCCGTGGGGCTACTACCTCGACATTCTCTTCCTGCTCGGGGCGTGCGCGGGCATCCTGCTGCTCGTGAACCACGAGTTGGCCGATGGACTGCGCCTGCGCACCGCGGAGCTCGAGCACCTGCAGCGCCGGATGGTGCGCCAGCATGAGGAGGAGCGCCGGCGCCTGTCGCTGGCACTGCACGACGAGACGGCGCAGGTGTTCGCGGCGTTGAAGCTGGAACTCGGCGCGATCGGCGAACGGGTGGACGACGCGCTGCGACGGCGCGTGGCGCGCGCCGTGGCGCTGGTGGACACGGGACTCACGCAGATCCGCGATGTCACGCACGACCTGCGCCCCTCGCTGCTCGATGACCTTGGGTTGCTGCCCGCGCTGCGCTCACTCGTGGGCGAGTTCGCGTCGCGCCGCGAGGCGCCCACCACCTTCGACGCGCCGGAGAGCCTGCCGGTGGTGAGCGACGACGCGGAGGTGGCGCTCTTCCGCGCCCTGCAGGAGAGCCTCTCCAACGTCGGCCGGCACGCGCCGAATGCGCCGGTGCAGGTCACGGTGTCGGCGAGCGGTGGTCGCGTGCGGCTTGCGGTGCGTGATGCCGGCCCGGGGTTCGATGCGCGCGAACTTGAGCGGCTCGAGGCGGCGGGGCACCTTGGGCTGGCCGGCATGCGGGAGCGCATCGCGGGCGTCGGCGGCGAGGTGCGCGTGACGAGTGCCCGGCACGAGGGTGTGACCATTGCCATCGACGTCCCACTCGCTGAAGATTCGACGCCATGAGCGCGCCCATCCGACTGGTTCTCGTGGACGATCACGTCATCGTGCGGGAAGGGCTGCGCCATGTCCTCGAGGACGGGACCGAGTTCCAGATCGTCGGCGAGGGGGCCACGGCGGCGGCGGCGATCGCGCTGGCCGCGTCGCTCACGCCCGATGTGCTCGTGCTCGACATCTCGATGCCCGGCGGTTCAGGGCTGCACGCGGTGCCCGAGATCCTCGAGCGGGCGCCGACGACGCGCGTGCTGATGCTCAGCGTGCACGACGACTCCGAGTACATCCTCGAGAGCGTGCGCGCCGGCGCGCACGGCTACTGCCGCAAGGACTCCGCGCCGGAAGAGCTGCGGCGCGCGATCAAGACTGTCTTTGCGGGTGACACGTACTTCTCGGCGCTCGTCGCGCAGCGCGTGGCACAGGCGCTGCGCGAAGGCAAGTCGGCCGCGGCCGTGGCGCCACCAGCCCCACCCGGCACCGAGGTGCTCACTCCCCGCGAGCGCGAGGTGCTCATCGGGATCGCGCAGGGGAGCGCGAACAAGGAGATCGGTGCGCATCTGGGCATCAGCACGCGCACCGTCGAGGCGCACCGGCAGGCGCTGATGAAGAAACTCGGCATCCATACCGTGGCCGGCCTCACGCGCTACTGCCTCGAACACGGGATTGATGTAGGGTAACTTCTTACGTACAAGTGGCAATTGGGATGGTTGGGCCCCTGGCCTAGGCTCCATCCATGCTCCCTTACACTCTTCTCTCAGCCGCCCGCGTGGGTACCGCCGCCGCGGCTCTCATCCTAGTGACCACTGCAGCCGGCGCTCAGTCCGGCCTGCCGAACAACAACAGCAGCAGCGACTCGACGCGCGCCACCCGCACGACATCGCTCGGCGCGGTGACGGTCACCGCCACGCGACGCCCGACGGACGTCCAGGCCGTGCCCACGCCGGTGAGCGTGCTCGATTCCGCGGTGCTTCGCGAGCGCCAGCCGAACACCGCCGCCGACCTCCTGCGTGAGCTTCCCGGCGTGGATGTGATTGGCACGGGCACCAACCAGGCCCGTCCGTCGATTCGCGGCCAGCGCGGCCAGCGCATCCTGCTCCTGCAGGACGGCCTGCGGCTGAACAACGCGCGCCGCCAGCAGGACTTCGGCGAGATCCCCGGCATCGTGGACGTCGCGACCATCCAGCGCGTGGAGGTCGTGCGTGGCCCGGCTTCCGTGCTTTACGGGACCGACGCCATCGGCGGCGTGATGAACATCATCACCAAGGTGCCGAGCTTCGCGAGGAACGCGCCGAAGGCAGCGGGCTCGATCGGCTACCGCTACGGCAGCGCGGGTGAGCTGACGCGCGGCGACGCGTCGCTGACGGCGCGCGCGGGGAACTTCGTCTTCCTCGCCACCGGGGCCAAGCGCGACGCCGGCAACTACACCGCGCCGAAGGGCTCGTATGGAAACGTGGGCTTCACCGACGAGGTGATGCTGCAGAACTCGGGTGTGAGCGACAAGAACGCGTCGGCCTACCTGGGCTGGCGGTACAAGTCCGGCGCCGGCGCCTTCGTGCGCGCGGAGACGTACGACGCCAAGAACTCCGGCTTCGGCTACGTCGACCCCGCGCTCCTCGGCGGCAACCAGACGAAGATCCAGATCTCGTATCCGACGCAGAGCTTCACGAAGTGGAGCACCGGTTTCAGCACGGGCGTGCTGAGCGGCGCGAAGGTGTTGGACAAGATGGATGTGACCGCGTACCGGCAGGTGAACGGCCGCGACCTCTCACAGGGAATCTTCGCCCCCTTCGGGACGGGCTACCCGGCGAACGCGGGCGTGGACATCCAGACGCGCAACCACACCGACCTGACGACGAACGGGTTCCGCGCCGAGGCCACGAAGGTCCTGTCGCGCAACATCATGGTGTACGGCGTGGATTACTTCCACGACGACGCCACGGGACGCGACTCCAGCCAGACAACCGTGTTCGGGTTTGGCCCGCCGCGCCCGCGGTCGAAGAACACGCCGTCCCTGCCGTCGGCGACGCTGTCGAGTCTTGGCGTGTTCCTGCAGAATGACCTGCGCCTGCACGACCGGCTGACGCTGATCGTCGGCGGCCGCTGGCAGAAGGTAAGCTCCGAAGCGCTGCCGACCGCGGGGCTGACGACGATTCCGCCGGGCGACCAGCAGTCCACGGGCGTCTTCGCGTCGAACGCGCTGTTCAAGCTGACGCCGAAGCTGAACCTCGTGGCGTCGGTGGGTCGCGGCTTCCGCGCGCCCAACCTGGTAGAGCGTTACTTCAACGGCTCGACGCCGGAGGGGTCGGCGTACCAATCAGCCGCGCCGGACCTGAAGCCCGAGCAGAGCATCAACACCGACGTCGGGCTCAAGTACCGTGATGAGCGATTCGCCGTTGAGGCGTTCACATATCGCAACGACATTCGTGACGCGGTGCGCATCAGCCCCACCGGGCGGAGGGTGACCAACCTCCCCGAGTACCAGAACGTCAACGTCGGCAAGCTGCGCGCGTCGGGCTACGAGGCGACGGGCACGGTGCTGCTGCCGCGCGGCGCTACGGCGTCGGCAAACTACTCGCGAGTGAAGAGCGTGAACTTGCTCGACCGCACCATTCCGATCGGCGATACCTATTCCAGCAAGTTGGTCGGGACGCTGGGTTGGCGCGCGGCCAGCGGGCGCGGGTGGATAGAGTACGCGGTGCGCCGCAACGGCGAGCAGAAGGACGTCATCGCCGGGTCGAGCCCGGTGGGGAACACCCTGCCGGCGTTCACGGTGCAGCACCTGCGCGGCGGGGCGCACCTGTTCACGATCGGCGGCGTGCGTCAGGACCTCGACGTGCAGGTAAACAACCTGACCAACAGGCTCTACGCGGAGACGGCGAACGCTGGCTTCTTCCGTCCAGAACCCGGGCGCAGCGTGGTGGTGTCGCTGCGGTCGAGCTTCTAATGGTGTAGGCCGCGCCGACCCCTTGCGGCGGCGGCCACCGGGCGCACGGCCTCCAGGCGTGCAACGGCGTCCGGAGTACCAACGGCCCGCATCCGGCATCGCGCCGGGTGCGGGCCGTTCGGCGTGCGTCCCTGCGTTCGCGCGCCGCAGAGCGTCGGCGCGCGCCTGCCGCGATCAGGGTTGGCGCCGCCCGGGCACGACTTTCTCCAGATCACCGTCGAGGCGACGCAGGAAGTCGCCGATGGTCCGCACGGCGGCGAGATACCGACCGGCGTCCACGCGCTCGGCGTCATCCGTGACGCGGTGGTAGTCGGGATGGTCCTCGACGCCGAAGTACACGAAGGGAATGCCGACGGCATGGAACGAGGCGTGATCGGAGAGGCTCGTCCAGTTGTCGAGCCCGTCGGGCGTGCTGAGGTCGTGCCCCATGCGGAGCTTCACGGGCGCCGCCGCGGCGGTGGCGCGGAGCAGCGGACGGAAGAACGGATATGGCGTGGCGCCGGCGGCGCAGAGTTCGTTCTTGTCGAGCCGGGCCACCATGTCGAGGTTCACGTTCGCAACGATGCGGCGCCGCGGGATCGGCGGCCGCTCGACAAACGCGCGCGAGCCGTGCATGCCGGCTTCCTCGCCGTCGAAGAAGGCGAAGATCATCGAGTGCTTCGGCGGCTGCGCCGCGTACGCGGCGGCGAGGGCGAGCACCGCGGCCGTTCCCGACGCGTTGTCGTCGGCGCCGTTGTACACCTGGCCGTTGCGGACCCCGAGGTGATCGAAGTGCGCGCTGATGACGATGACGCGCGACGTGTCGGCGCCCCGGACGACGCCGAGCACGTTGACGCCGTCGCGGCTCGACGTGTCGCGCCCGCCGGCATCGAAGTGCTGCACGTAGCCGGGGACGAGCGGTTCGACGCCAGCGGCGGTAAGGCGCCGGACGAGATAGGCGCGGGCGGACGCGCCGCCCCGCGTTCCCGTCCGGCGCCCTTCCATCGAGTCGGCGGAGAGCGCCGTGAAGTCGTTCCAGAGCGCGATGGAGTCGATCGCGGGGGGCGGGGGCTGCTGAGCGCTGAGGACCGGCGCGAATAGCAACGTGAGGAGGAGCGCGAAGCGAGGCATGAAGCAAACTACAGGGACGAGGCGGAGTGCGGGGGGGTTGGAGAGGAGGGAGGAGTGGACCTCCGCACCCCGCCCCCGTCCCTCCGCCCACCACGCACCTATCGTGCGTGCTTACGCATCAGTTCGACGAGCTCATCGTACATCGCTTCCGCCTCCGCATCGCCCTTGCGGATGGCGGACGCCGCGCAGTGCTTGAGGTGGTTGCGCATCAACTCGCGCGAGACGGCGCGCAGCGCCTCCTGCACGGATGAGACCTGCACGAGGATGTCGGCGCAATACCGGTCCTCTTCCACCATCTTCTGCAGGCCGCGAACCTGTCCCTCGATGCGGCGTAGGCGCGTGATGTTTCGGCGCTTGATGTCGGCATCCACGGCCACGGCATGCCGCGCGGGTGTTTCGTGCGTGGCGCACCCGCAGGAGGGCGGTTGTGTCGGAAGCGCGCGGGCCATGGATCTATGCCGGCTGAAGGGATGACGCGCGCCGTGGGCGCCAAGCGCGCAGACGCAGGGAGTTCGCGACCACGGAGACAGAGCTGAACGCCATCGCCGCGCTCGCGAGGATCGGGCTCAGTTGCACGGCGAACGACGGATAGAGCACACCGGCAGCGACCGGAATGCCGATCACGTTGTAGATGAACGCCCAGAAGAGATTCTGCCGCATCAGGCGCATGGCCCGGCGCGACAACTCGATGGCGTCGGCGACGCCGTGCAGGTCGCCGCGCATCAGCGCGATGTCCGCGGCCTCGACGGCGACGTCGGTGCCCGTGCCGATCGCCACGCCCACATCGGCCTGGGCGAGCGCGGGGGCGTCATTGATGCCGTCGCCCACCATGGCGACCACGCGCCCTTCGGCCTGCAGGCGCTTCACCTCGGCGACCTTCCCGTCGGGGAGCACCTCGGCGACGACGCGCGGGATGTCGGCTTGACGCGCGATCGCTTCGGCGGTGCGCTGGTGGTCTCCGGTCAGCATCACGACGTCGAGGCCAAGCGCGCGAAGGCGAGCGATCGCCGCCCGGGAGGTGTCACGGAGCGGATCGGCAATGGCGACGAGCCCGGCGAGCGCGCCATCCACGGCGACGTAGACGGGGGTCTTCGCCTCTCCGGTGACGCGCGATGCGTGTGCGGCGAGCGGCGCCGCGTCGAGCCCCCAATCGGCCAGCAACGCGGCATTGCCGGCAACGATCGCGCGTCCGTCCACGACGCCCGTGGCGCCGCGCCCCGGCACGGCGGCGAACGACTCCACGCCTGCCAGGGAGAGTCCGCGAGAATCCGCATGGCGGACGATCGCATCGCCAAGCGGATGCTCGGAAGCGCGCTCAAGGGAGGCGACCAGTCGCAGGAACTCGTCGTCGGAGAGCGCCGAGTTGGGCAGTCGCACCACATCGGTGACGCCCGGCTTGCCTTCGGTCACTGTCCCCGTCTTGTCGAGCACCACCGTGGAGATATCGCCGGCGCGTTGCAGCGCTTCCCCGCCCTTGACCAGAATGCCGAGCGCCGCACCGCGTCCAGTCGCAACCATCACCGCGGTGGGGACGGCGAGTCCCATCGCGCACGGGCAGGCGATGATGAGCACGGCGAGCGCCGACACGATGCCGCGCACGGCGGCCTCGCTCGAGGAGGCGCCGGCGTGGGTGAGCGCCCAGAACCAGACGCCGAACGTGACCACGGCCAGCACCATCACGGATGGCACGAAGACCGCGCTGACGCGGTCGGCGAGCGCCTGAATGGGGGCGCGGGAGCCCTGCGCGTCGCGCATCAGCTGCACGATGCGCGCGAGCACGCTGTCGGCGCCCACGGCCGTGGCGCGCAACTGGAACGCGCCGCGCCCATTAACGGTGCCGCCCACCACGCGATCGCCGGCGTTCTTCAGCACGGGCATGGACTCGCCGGTCAGCATCGACTCGTCCACGTCGCTCGCGCCGCTCACGAGCACGCCGTCCACCGGGACGCGTTCGCCCGGGCGCACGATCACGTCGTCGCCGGGGAGGACGTCGTCAATGGCGATGTCCGACTCCACGCCGCCGCGCACGACGCGCGCCGTCTTGGGACGCAGGCGCACGAGAGCGCGGAGCGCGGCCGCGGTGCTGCGCTTGGCGCGCGCCTCGAGCGCGTTGCCCATCAGGATGAAGGCCGTGATGAGGATGACGGCCTCGTAGTACACGTCGGGGGCAACGCCGCGCGAGGCGAAAAACCCCGGCGCCACGGTCGCGGCGACCGAGTAGATGAACGCGACGCCCGTGCCCACGGCGATGAGCGTGTTCATGTCTGTCGCGCCGTGCTTTGCCGCCGCCCACGCCCGCGTGTAGAAATGCCGCCCGGCCCACGCCATCACCGCGGCGGTGAGCACCAGCCCGCCGTAGGTGAGCCAGTTGGGATGGATGGCGTACGTCCACGGCACGTACTTCACGAACCACGGCGTGAAGACCCGCTCCTGCCAGAGCATCAGCGGGTCGTTGCCCGGGGCGCCGGCGACGTGCGAGGTGTACATCATCAGCGGCATCGAGAAGAACATCGCGACGGCGCCGGCGATGAAGGCGACGATCGCGCGCAGGCGCAGGGCGCGGAACTCCGCCTCCTGGCGCTGCTCGTTCTCGTCCTGCGCGTCGAGGGCAGAGGTCTCGCCCTTCGGGATCTCCGCCTCGTAGCCCGATTCGCGGATGCGCGTCACCAGCGCCTGCGGCGAGACGACCGTCGGGTCGAAGACCACCGTGGCGTTGTTGAGCATCAGGTTCACGGTCGCGTCGTGCACCCCGCCCACCTTGCCCAGCGCGCGCTGCACGCGGGACTGGCAGGCGGCGCACGTCATCCCGCCGACCGGGATGGTGACGTGCGCGGCGCCAGACGGCGCGGCGGCGGGCGGAGCGGCCGTGGTCATCGCGACGGTCTACGCGTTGGTGGCGGGATGCGGCGTGTAGCCTTCCTCGCGCACAGCCTCAAGGATCTCGTCCATCGTGCGCTTGGCCGGGTCGAACTGCAGCGAAGCGCTGCCGATCTTCACGTCCTCAACGTTGACGCCGTCCAGCGCGCTCAGCGCCTTCTGGACGTGAGCGACGCAGTGGCCGCAGGACATGCCGTCGATTTTCAGGTACAGGGAGGTCATCTGGAGCTCCGCTACTGGTGCAGGGGAACGGGCACAGTGGGGTGCAGGGGAACGGGCATGGTGGGGTGCAGGGACACAGGGGCACACCCCCGAGCACCGTGCACTCCACTGTGCCCGTTCCCCCGCACTCTAGTATACCCCCCTCCCCTATGTCAACCCCACACTCGCCGCGTCGGTGCGCGCTAGTTTCTTGCCCATGACCTCTCCGGATCTCCCACAGCGCGCCCTGGGCAGGCAGGGGCTTCGTGTCGGCGCGGTCGGGCTTGGCTGCATGGGATTCTCGGAGTTCTACGGCGACGCCGCGTCGCGCGCCGCGGTGGACGGGGTGACTGTCATCCGGCACGCGCTCGACCGAGGCCTCACGCTGCTCGACACGGCCGACATGTACGGCCCGCACGTCAACGAGGAACTCGTGGGGCGCGCCGTGCGGGGACGCCGCGACGACGCCGTCATCGCCACCAAGTTCGGCATCGTACGAAAGGCGGACGACCCGCTGTACCGCGGCGTGGACGGCCGCCCGGAGTACGTGCGCGCCGCGTGCGAGGGATCGCTGCGCCGGCTCGGCGTCGAAACGATCGACCTCTACTACGTGCACCGCCGCGACAAGACCATCGCGATCGAAGAAACGGTCGGCGCGATGGCCCGCCTCGTCGAGGAGGGCAAGGTCCGTTTCCTCGGACTCTCCGAAGTGTCCGCCGAGACGCTGCGCCGGGCGCACGCCGTGCATCCCATCTCGGCGCTGCAGAGCGAGTGGTCGCTGTGGACGCGCGACTGGGAGCAGACCACGTTCCCCGTGGCGCGCGCTCTCGGCGTCGGCCTCGTCCCGTACAGCCCGCTCGGGAGGGGCTTCCTCACCGGGGCGATCAGCGCGCAGACCGCGTTTGATCCGTCCGACTACCGGCACACACACCCACGCTTCGTCGGCGAGAATCGCGCCGCCAACCTGCACATCGTCGACGCGCTGCGCGTGATCGCCACCGCGCGCGCGTGCACGCCAGCCCAGGTCGCGCTGGCGTGGGTGCTTTCGCGTGGCGATGACGTGGTGCCGATTCCCGGGACGACGCGCGCCGAGCGCATCGATGAGAACGCGGACGCCGGCTACCTTGGGCTCGGCGCCGCCGAACTCGCGCAATTGGAGGCCGCCGCGGCGCCGACGGCGGTCGCCGGCGAGCGGTTCCCGGCGGGGATGCAGGCGTTCGTGGACACCTGAACGCGAAGGCGGCGGGCGCAACGCGCGCCCGCCGCCCCCGCCGCTTCCAGACTACCTGAGGCGCGGATTCGTCGTGCGCGCGCCGGGCACACACGCCGGCCACGTGGTCGGCGGCGGCCCCATGCGCCCCGGCGGCCCAGCGGGCAGCGTGCTCAGGTCCACGCGCTCGCGTGTGATGAACGCCGGATCCTCGGAGGCGAGATAGGCGAGCATCGCCACGAACGTCGCGTTGGACTTCAGGTCATCCATGACCACCTTGTCGAATGTGTCGCGATTCGTGTGCCAGGTGAGCGTGCCGTAGTCCCAGCTTGCACCGCCCATGCCAAAGGTCGGCACGCCGTGGCAGGAGAACGACGCGTCGTCGCTCCCGCCGGCGGGGGGCCGGCCGGGCGAACCATCAAACGGCACCTGCTGCTGCAACGGCGCCGGCATCTTCTTGATCCACTCCGACAGGTGCTTCGCCGCATTCGGGAGGCCGGCGGCGCCGATGCGCGTCACGCGCCCCGTGCCGCCGTCTTGGTTGAACACCGCCTGCAATCCCTTCATCACCTCGGGATGGTCCTCGGTAAAGACGCGCGATCCGACGAGCCCCACTTCTTCCCCGTTCCACAGGCCGAGGAGGATGGTGCGTTGCGGGTTCGGAAGCACCTGCTTCAGAATTCGCATCGCTTCGAGCATCATCACCGAGCCGGTGCCGTTGTCGGTCGCACCGCTCGCGCCGTCCCACGCGTCGAAGTGCGCGGAGAGCACCACATACTCGTCGGGCCTGGTCGTCCCCGGAATGCGTCCGATCAGGTTGCCGACGGGGCGCTCGCCGAGCAGTTCGGCGTCGAGGTTCAGGCGAATCCTCGGATGCTGGTTGTTCTCGGTCAGGCGGAAGACCAGACCGTAGTCCTCGCACGACAGGCCGACCGTCGGCACCTTGGTCGTGTACGTCTCGAAGACGGCAAACGTCCCGGTCGAGTTCGTGGACCGCGAGGAGATGACGCCCGCAGCGCCCGCCTGTTCGAGCCGTACTGCCAGTTCACCGCCGCCGAGGGCGAGGCTGAGCCCGGTTCCACGCACGTTGCGACCGCTCCACTCGCGCTGTTTCGCCACGCGGTCAGCGCTATCCCGCGCAATGCTGGCCGGGGTGCCGTTCCGGCGCCAGTCGTCGGTGGTGCGACACGACGAGAACGGCGCGGAGACCAACACCAGCTTCCCCTTGACCGCTGGCAGCCACTGCACGAACTCGGTGCTGTCCTTGAACAGGGGGAGGATCACCGTCTCGGCGACCTTGTTCTTGCGCTTCGTGCCCGGAGAGTAGCCGAGCATCGTCCCCTCGAGGGTGCGGACGCGCGGGGCGACGAGGTCGATGTGCGAGTGGCCGCGGCGCCAGCCGCGCCAGGTGCCGAAATTCTCGGTCTTCGCCTCGATGCCCCAGCCGCCGAGCACACCGATGGCCCAGCGGTGGGCGGAGTCCATGTCGGGTCCGCCAATGAGGCGCGGCCCGATGGAGTCGAGCAGCACCTGCGCGAGCCGCGGCGCATGGGAGCTGTCCATGCCCAGCGTCCAGATGCGCTGAATGGCGGGATCGAGGGCTGGCGCGTTCTGGGCGCGCACGGAGGCCGCGCTGGCGAGCAGCGCGAGCAGGACGAGAGAGCGACGCATGGTGGGGTCGGTTGAGTGTCCGCAGCGCGGGGGGCGCCTGATCCGGAGACCAATCAGGGGCTTGCCTCCATTACGCGCAACGGTGGCGTAGCGCTGGGCGTCGCCGGCGTCGGGACTTGCGCGCGTTCTGGTGCGGGAAACGCCGAACGCCCCTAGCTTTTCAGGGCGAAACTCCCTTCAACACGGCGCGTGCCCTTCCTCCGAGCAACCCGCCCGCACATCGCCTGCGCTGTCGCGGCTCTCTGGGCGGCGAGCCCTGCCCAGGGGCAGGCAGTCCCGGACAGCGCGCGCGCCGACAGTGTCCGCGCCCAGCGCGCCCAGCCACTCGGAACGGTCGTCGTCACACCGGGCACCTTCGGATTGCTCTCCCCCGCGCGCGGCAGCGCGCAGTCCCTCGGGCGCGAGGCCATCCTCGCCCGACCGCAGCTTGGCGAGGATCTCTTCCGCTCCATCCAGCGCCTCCCTGGGCTGGCGAGCAATGACATTGGCGCGGGGTTCCACGTGCGGGGCGCCGAGGTCGGCCAGCTGCACGTGTCGCTGGACGGCCTTGAGCTGTTCGAGCCGTTCCACATGAAGGACTTCGACAACGCGCTCTCCATCCTCGACGTGCAGAGCGTGGAAGGCATCGACCTCGTCACCTCGGGGTTCACATCCGAGTACGGCGGTCGGCTCGGCAGCGTGCTGTCAATCACCTCGCGCCCACCCCGAACCGAGCGCACGCGCACGGCGGTGGGCATCAGCGTCTCCAGCCTGCGCGCCCAGGCGGAGGGCGGCCTGGCGCAGGGACGCGGCGGATGGAGCGTAGCCGCGCGGCGCGGCTATCTGGACCTCGCCCTCCGGCTCGCGGGGCGGAGCGATTCGCTCTCACCGACCTACAACGACGTCTTCGCCAAGTTCACGTGGAACGCCGCCCCCGGCCACCGGCTGGCCGCGCATGCGCTGTGGGCCGACGACGTGCTCGAGTACCGCGTCAAGGACGGAAGCATCGGCAGCCGCTACGCCAGCCGCTACGGATGGATCACCTGGGACGCTGAGTTCGGGGAGCGCATGACCGCGCGCACGGTGGCGTCGGTCGGCCGCCTTGGCTGGCGACGTCGCGGCGACGCGCAGATTGTCTCCGGCGGTCCGCGCTCCACGGTAGACGATGACCGCGGCACGCACTTCGGCGGCATCCGGCAGGATTGGCTGTGGCGGGGGTCCGATGCGCTTATCGTGAAGTTCGGCGGCGAGTGGCGCCCCATTGAGGCGGACTACATGTACTCGGGCGTGCGGATGCGCCGCGCGGTGGTCGCGGACACGATTGCGCGCCTGCCCGACCCGGTCGTCGTCGCGCGCACTGCCTCGGGTCATCAGACGGGACTGTACGTGGCCCCACGCCTCCGGCCGGCGCGCTGGCTCGTCGCCGAGCTCGGCGCCCGGTACGACGGCGCCACCTGGTCGGGCGATGCCTCTGTGAGTCCGCGCGTCAATCTCCTGGTGACGCTGTCGCCGACCACCACACTGCGCCTCGCCACGGGCCGGTACACGCAGCCGCAACAGGCGTTCGCGTTGCAAGTCCAGGACGGCATCACCGACTTCGCGCGCGAAGACGTGGCGCAGCACCTGGTAGCCGGCGTCGAACAGCGCATCGCGTTGCGCGCGATCATCCGCGTCGAGGCTTATGAGCGGCGCGTCACGCGGCAGGCGCCGCGCTACATCAGCCTGCGCGGCGATATGCGCGTCTTCCCGGAACTCGAGCCGGATCGTGTGCTCCTCCCATCCACGAGCGGGCAGGCGCGTGGCGTGGAGTTCGGCGTGCGTGGGCTCGGCTTGGGCTCGCTCGACTGGGCACTCAGCTACGCGCACGCCCGCGTGACGGACCGCGTGCAACAGGTGGACGTGCCGCGGACATGGGACCAGCCGCATACGTTCTACGCCGACCTCACCTGGCGCCCCGCGCCGGGCTGGCACGTCAGCACCGCGTGGCAGGCGCACAGTGGATGGCCCGAGTCGCCGGTGCAATTCGTGCTCGACACGGTCCGCAACGCGAAGGGGAAAGGGTCCCCCGTGGTGCTGACGGTGTATGGCCCGGTGACCGCCCTGGGCGCCGCCCGACTTCCGTGGTATCACCGCCTTGACGTGCGAGTCACGCGCGAGATGACGGTGCGAGGCCATCGCCTCTCCGGGTTCATCGATGTCTTCAATCTCTTTGACGTCGACAATCCGTCGGCGATCCGCTACAAGACGTCGGCGGCGAACAACCGCATCACAGTCACGCGGCAGCCCGAACTCTTGCTCTCACGGCTCCTGACTGCGGGAATCGCGTTCGAGTACTAGCCGTTCAGCGGCGGCAATGCACGACGCGCGCCTCCGGATTCTGCGCCATCAAGGCGGGCACTTGACTCACCAATATTTTTTGATATATTGAGTGCATGGCCACCGCCGCCCGCCCTGCCGCGACCGACCGCGCGCGCGCCGAAGCGCTGTTCCACGCGCTCTCTGACGAGACGCGTCTTGCGATCCTGGACATGCTCCGCGACGGCGAGCGATGCGTCTGCGAGCTGCAGGACCAACTCGACGCCGCGCAGTCACGCCTCTCGTTCCATTTGCGCGTGCTGAAACAGGCGGGGCTCGTGGTCGATCGTCGCGACGGACGCTGGTCGCACTACCGCATCGTGCCGTCCGCGCTCGCCGAGGTGCACGATCTGGTGGTTGGGATGCAGCCGAGCCGGGGAACGCTCCCCGTGCGCCGGGTTGGCGCTTGCTGTGGGTGATCTTTTTCGTCCTGAATTCATCAACTTTTCTTGATAGTGTTTGAGTGAGGAACACACGATGACCGGAACGGACACGACCAAGGTTCCCATGAGGCTGGAAGAGATCCGCAGCACGGTGCAGGCGCGTTATGGAGCGGTTGCGCAGCGTGTGGCGGACGGCGCGACGACGGGCGCTAGCTGCTGCGGACCCAACGATGGATCGAGCGGCTGCTGCGGGAGCACGTCGGAATCGTGGGATCCGATCACGGCCGATCTCTATGACGCTGGTGAGACTGCGGGCATTCCCGCCGAGGCGTTGCTGGCATCGCTGGGGTGCGGGAATCCCACCGCGCTCGCCGAGCTGCACGAAGGGGAGGTGGTGCTCGACCTCGGTGCCGGCGGCGGCATTGACGTGCTCCTGTCCGCGCGTCGCGTCGGGCCGACGGGCAAGGCGTACGGGCTCGACATGACCGACGAGATGCTGGCGCTCGCGCTGGAGAACAAGGCGAAGGCGGGCGCGACAAACGTCGAGTTCCTGAAGGGGCACATCGAGAGTATCCCGCTGCCGGCGAAGGGGGTGGACGTGATCATCTCGAACTGCGTGATCAACCTGTCGGGTGACAAGGGCGCGGTGCTGCGCGACGCGTTCCGGGTCCTCAAGCCCGGCGGACGGTTTGCCGTCAGCGATGTCGTCGTGCGCGAGGGGCTCCCCGCAGCGGTCAAGGAGAACATGGCGCTGTGGACCGGGTGCGTGGCCGGGGCGCTGGAGGAAGGGGAGTTCCTGCGCCTGCTGGCGGAGGCCGGGTTCACCGACGCGAGCATCGAGCCAACGCGCGTGTATACGAAGGAAGATGCGCTCGCGCTGCTGCAGGGGACCGGACTCGACCTGTCGCTGGCCGCTGACGTGGAAGGCAAAGTGATGAGCGCGTTCGTGCGGGCGACGAAGCCGGGGGGCACCGCCGCGAGCGCTGGCGCCGCGGCGGCCACGGCGGATGCGGCGGCGCGCGCCGCGGCCCGCGCGGCGAAGCCGCGCCGGGATCTCGCCACGCTCGGCCAATCGAGCAAGCAGGACGACGGAGGATGCGGCTGCGGCCCCAAGGGTTGTTGCTGAGCGGAGGAGCACCGAGATGCTGAGAACCCAGCAGACGAACGGCGCCGCGGCACGCGCGCTCGTGCGCAGCGCCACCCCCAGTGACTTGGCCGCCGTGGAGCGTTTGCTCACGGCGAGCGGGCTTCCGTTGGACGGCGTGCGAGAGGCGCTCAACGATTTCCTGGTCGCGGAGAGCGGCGGCGGGCTCGTGGGCGTCGCGGGGCTCGAGGTCTGCGGCGACCACGCTCTGCTCCGCTCGGTGGCCGTCGCGTCCGAATGGCGCTCGCGCGGGCTGGGGCGCGAGCTGGTGACGCGCCTCATCGCTCAAGCCGAGGCGCGCGGCATTCACGCGCTGTACCTGCTGACCACGACGGCGGAGAACTACTTCCCGGGGTTTGGCTTCGAGCGCATCACGCGCGACCAGGTACCGGCCGGCGTGCAGACCACTGGCGAGTTCCAGGGGGCGTGCCCCGACACGGCGACGGTCATGCGGCGGAGGCTGTCCACCTGACTGCCCCGACAGCGCCGCCTGAGCCGGGCTAGTCGCCGAGCGACCGGATCGTCGTCTCCGCCTCGTGCTGCACCACCAAACGCGGTGGCACGCGGTGCGACAGCGAGACGTGCCCGCCGATGACCACGTCGGTGCCGTGGTCAATCGCGAAGGACTCACCGATCATCGCGCCAGGGTGGATGTCGATGCCCGTCATCTGGCGGGCGCACTCGACCGCGTTCCCGGGCGCGGGGAGCTTGACCGGCGGCGGGGAGATATTATCTTAGTACTAAGACAATAGCGGCGCCCGGCGCCGCGCGTATCACCCAAGGAGCCCCCCATGTCGCTGCGTCCCGTTGACCGCATCATCACCGCCCGCCCCACGATGGAGGGGGCCGGCGTCCGCCTGCACCGCGCGTTCGGCTTTGGCGACACGGAGACGTTCGATCCGTTTCTGCTGTTCGACGATTTCCGCGGCGACCGGCCGGCCGACTACGAGGCGGGCTTCCCGTGGCATCCGCACCGCGGGATCGAGACGATCACGTACGTGCTCGCCGGCACCGTCGAGCACGCCGACTCCCTCGGCAACAAGGGGCTGCTCGGCGCCGGCGACGTGCAGTGGATGACGGCGGGCTCGGGGATCATGCACCACGAGATGCCGACGGGCGATCCGAGCGGCCGGATGCACGGCTTCCAGCTGTGGGCGAATCTCCCGGCGCACCTGAAGATGACCAAGCCGCGGTATCAGGACATCCAGGGCAAGGACATTCCCGAGATCACCGATGACGACGGCACCATCGCGCGGGTGATCACCGGCGAGTTCTGGGGGCGGCGCGGCCCGGTGGAGGGGATCGCCGCCGACCCGAGCTACGTGGACGTGTCGGTGATGCCGAACCGCACCAAGCGCATCAAGATCGACACGCGGCGCAACGCGTTCGCGTACATCTTCGCCGGCAGCGGCACCTTCAAGGACGCGTCGGCTCCGTTCGGCGTGCTCACCGAGAAGGCCGACGACGTGCTGGTGCGCGAGACCGTCGGCAACCGCTCGCTCGTGGTGTTCGGCAACGGCGACGAGATCGTCGTGCGCGCGGGCGACGAGGGGATCCGCTTCCTGCTCGTGTCCGGCCAGCCGTTCCAGGAGCCGGTGGCGTGGTACGGCCCGATCGTGATGAACACCAAGGACGAGCTGCAGGAAGCGATCACCGACCTGCGGAACGGGACGTTCATCAGGGAGAGCGCGTAGGGCGGCGCAGCGTCACGCGCTCCGCGCTACGGGTTCACCCACCAGGTGAGCTTGACGATGAACACGTTCTCCGGCTTGAGCGCGATCAGGTCAAGCGCATCAAGATGCGGCTCGAACACCCCAATGCCGGGCAGGCCGTAGGCCGCCCGGTTGTTCGCACTCCGATCCTGCTGCCAGACGAAGAAGAGCGTGGATCCTGGCCGCCATTCCCAGCGGAGCACGGCGTTGCCCCGCAGTGAACGGAAGTCGAAGTTCGGGTCCCTCAGCGTGAAGGGCTCCGCCGGTCCAGCGCCGTCCGGGTCGAGCGTGTAGGTCGCCTCGGCGGCATCGCGTGCCAGCGTTCCGGGGCTCCCCGCCGCGCCAAACGAGGTGAACGAGAACGTCCGCGCCGCGCGCAGGGCCTTGAGCCTCGTGTAGTCGCCGCTCGTGAGCTGGGGGTTGGCGAACAGCTCGAGCGAGAGCGCCGGCGTGAAGGTGACGTTGAGACGCGTCTCGAGCGTAAGCGACCGCTGAGTGAGTTCGCCAAAGACATACCGGCGACCGGCCGTGAGCAGCGCCGTGGTGTCCGACACGGAGGAGAGGAACTGCGCCGCGGTGGTGGACACGGACCAACTGGGGCCGAGCTGCAAGTCGAGGTTCGGTCCGGGACGCAAGCCGAAACTGACGTTCGTCGAGAAACGGGAATCGCCAGCCCTGCTCTGCGCGCCGCTCGCCGACAGCCGCGCGGTGTACCGGCGGCGCGAGTCCGAGGAGAGGAAGACGAAGCCAGAGTGGCTTGCGGGCTTCTGGGCCAGCACGCCACCGCGCGTCAGCCGGTCGTCCAGCGTCTCAAACTCGTAGTTGTAGTTGAAGCCGAAGTTCCAGAAGTTGAGGAACTGGCCGCCGCCGCCGGCGCCCATCGTCGCCGCAACGAGCTCCCCGCCGTAGGTCCACGTGGCATCCGGACCGAACCTGAGATTCCACCGGCGCAGGTGCTTGCCGACGCGAACCTGCTCGTAGTTCAGGTTGATGTCGATCATGGACCGGTCGGCCGACGTCTGGAAGCCCAGGTCGTTCACCTCGTACCCCGGGCTGGTCGTGCTGAGCGATACGTTGCCCCGCCACGTGCCGGAGCGCTTCCCGACGTCGAGGCGGGCCGCAAACCCCTGCATGGATGTCGCGGCCGAATCGACCTCAACGTGGCCGGCGTCCGGGCGCTGGAAATACCGCGACGACTGCCGTTGCGCGGCCACCATCACGAGCGGGTCACCGAAGATGGTGCTGCCGGAGATGGAACCGTTCGCGGACCAGGCTCGATTGGCCCACTCATGTCGGAAATCCACCCCGCCAACGTAGGCCGACGAGCGCAGCCGAAGCGCGGCCACTGAATCGCTCAGCTGGCGAAGCACCGCTGTGGAGAGGAGGCCAATCCAAGACTGCCCTTCGCGGAACTCGCGCCGAGCGCGCGCGGCGAAGTAGTTCGTCAGCGGTTCCACTTCCACGCGGCTTTCCTCACCGAATGCCCGCATGATGCGCGCGCTCTCGCGCTGCGTCACGGCGTCGAGGACACCGAGCGACCACCCACTGGAGGTGCGCGCCGTCAGCTTGAGCGCGCCAAGGATCGTGGCCGACTCTGGAACGTCGGAGTAGTTGGCGTCACTGGGCACGCCCACCTGCGGACTGCGCCCGATCCGCCGAGAGTACACGATACTGGTGAAGCCTCCGCCACCACC
>Ga0194127_10000381_pt1 | contig 71729 bp, 76 predicted proteins | sample TA2KigC100mmetaG_FD_148624 | JGI IMG/M metagenome (GOLD analysis project Ga0194127, IMG submission 148624) | Freshwater microbial communities from Lake Tanganyika, Tanzania - TA2015036 Kigoma Deep Cast 100m | ecosystem: Environmental > Aquatic > Freshwater > Lake | place: Tanzania: Lake... | reverse complement strand
GGGAATTTTGATCAGCGGCAACTGGTGGTCATGAATCGGGAGCAGGCTGGCCTGTTGGAAGACTATTATCGCGAGCTTGTCGCGCCGGCTGCGGGCCCATGAGGCTGGAGAATGAAAAAGACGCCGGCCTCCGGTGTCCGCCTGGCTGGCCGTTAAGGCTTGACCAGCTTTGATCAGGGACCATACAATGGCCCATTATCTGTGGAAAGAGGCCTGTGACCGATGAAAATCGCCTATTCCAAGGGGGCGCAAGCGACCCCCGAACTGATACAGCTCCATCGGCGGACCTCGGAAGCCGCCGGCGGGCGGAAGTCGAAAGTCATGCTGATCTTTCCGCCGGACTGGTATCCCTCCGAACCCTACCTGAGCCTTCCGACCCTGACCTCCGTCCTTCGAGCCGCCGGCCATCAGGTGATCCAGAAGGACGTCAACCTGGAAATGTATGACTGGTTCTTCAGCGGGGACTTCCTTCGCCGGGTGCTCAAGCGGGTTCCGCAGCAGCTCGATCGGCTGCGGAAGCTCTCGAAGAAACGAGAGCTGGCGGACTGGGAACGGGACGTTCAACTGGCCCTGTGCGATTTGACGCGGGAGCGCATCGCGGAGCTGGCCAAGAAAGCCGAGGACGCCAAACGGATCGTCCGGGGCCCGGACTTTTACGACATCGACAAGCTCGAATGGGCGATCAACACGTTCCGCGAAGTGACCGCCGCCATCTCGCTGGTCTACGCGCCGGCGCGCATCTGCATGCCGCCGATGGAAACCGATCTCTCCTACAAGGTTTTCGTGTCGGCCGAAGTAATGGACGCGGTCCAGGACGAGCAGGTCAACGTGTATCGCGACGTGTTCGAGCATCTCGTCAAGCCGGCCATCGAGGCCGAGAAGCCGGACGTGATCGGCATCTCGATCGTGCTCCAGCAGCAGCTTTTCTCCAGCATGACCTTCTGCGCGCTGATCAAGCAGCGCTTCCCGAACATCCACGTCACGATCGGCGGCAATACGGTGACGCGCCTGCGCGATGTGCTGCCCCGGTCGCCGCTCTTTGCCTATTTCGACAGCGCGGTTTTCTACGAAGGCGAGACGGCGTTCCTCCAGCTCGTCGAAGCGGTCGGGGCCGGGCGCAGCCTGGAGGGCGTGCCCAATACGCTCTACCGCGATGCGTCCGGCGTGCACACCTCGTCGCTGACCTATGCGGAGGACATGGAGGAGTTGCCGCCGCCGGATTTCGACGGCCTCCCGCTGGATCGGTACTTCCTGCCGGACAAGATTCTGCCGTACCTGGCTACACGCGGCTGTTACTGGGGCCGCTGCGAGTTCTGCGACCACGGCGAGGGCTACACGGCCGGCTACCGCACGAAGAAAATTCAGCAGATTCTGGATGAGATTCAGCAGCTCCGCGACAAGTACCGGGTCCGCCGCTTCCACTTTACGGACGAGTCCTATCCACCGGCGCTGTTCCGCAAGCTCTGCCGCGGCTTGGTGGACCGGCACATGGACATCGCCTGGACGACCCACATGCGCTACGAGAGGAGCCTGCTCGACGAGCCTGTGTGGGAGGACGCCAGGAACTCCGGCTGCAAGTACCTGCACGTGGGGTACGAATCCGGCAACGAGCGCGTGCTCAAGCTGATGGACAAGGCGACGACGACGGACGTGATCACGCGGAGCCTGCAACTCTCGGCCAAGGCCGGCATCTGGAACCATGCGATGGGCTTTTTCGGATTTCCCGGCGAGACGCGCGAGGATGCGTTGGATTCCATCCGGTTTTTGGAGAAGAACAGAGACATTGTGCATTCGGTCGGGTTCGGCACCTTCGATCTGAGCCGCCACACGCCGGTCGCCAAGAACCCCGAGAAGTTCGGCGTGACGCCCTATGTCAATCCCGAGTGGGACCTGGCGCTGGATTATTACTATACGGTCAAGCAGGGGCTCAGCGTTGAGGAAGCGGAGCGCGTCTTCGAAGAGTTCGAGCAGCACCATCCGGCGAATTGGGATTTGCGCATCTTCATCCGCGAGTACGTTTTTCTCTATGTCGCCCGCTTCGGCATGGACAAACTGCCGGCGCTGCAGTTTGCAACCGCGCGCGCCGGTGCGCCGTCCTCGCTGGAAGCGAAGGTCTGTTGATGGGCAAGAGGCAAGGGGCAAGTGGCGAGAGGCGAGGGAGTTGCGACGGCGTGAGATCGAAGATGATCTTATCCAACCACGTGCCTCTAGCCCCTCGCCGCTCGCCTGATTTCTGGCTATGAGCACCCTAATTCACATCGGCAAGAAGGAATTAACCGTTGCTGAGGCAGCGATTGGTTCGGGTCGGAAACTGAAGACCATGCTCCTGTTCCCTCCTGAGTGGGTTCCGACGGCTCCCTACCTGGCGCTCCCCAGTTTGACCGCCGTCCTGCGTGAGCAGGGGCATGTGGTCGTGCAGAGGGACGTGAACATCGAGATGTACGATCTCTTCTTCAGCGACTCATTCCTGATCTGGGTCAAGGCGCGGATGGCCATGCAGTTCCGGGCCTTGCAGGAAAAAGAACGGACCGGCTGGCTGACCGAGCAGGAGGCGGACCAGAAAGCCTGCCTGGCGGCGAAGCTCGACCTGGACCTCTTCAGCCTGATCGAGCGGGCCGAGTCCGCCAAGCGGATCGTCCGGGGCGAGGAGTTTTACGACGCGGAGAAGCTGGAAGGGGCGCTCAATACCTTCCGCGAGGTGATGCAATACATTTCGGCCGCCTATTACCCCGCGTCGATCGTGTTCTATCCGATGGAAAGCAACCTGGGCTATCGTCCCGGCGTGTCGCGCGAAGTCTTTGCTTGTCTGGACGACGACCAGGTGAACGTCTACCGGGATGTCTGCCGGCAACTGGTGCTGCCCGCCGTGAGCAAAGAGGCGCCCGATGTGGTTGGGGTTTCGATCGGCACCCAGATGCAGCTTCTGGCGGGGTTAACCTTCTGCAAGATGGTCAAGGAGGCGTTCCCGCATATCCACGTAACGGTCGGCGGGAACGTGATCACGAGGCTGCAGGAAGAGCTGCCGAACCATGAGCGCTTCTTCGCGTCGGTGTTTGATTCCGCCATCCTGTACGAAGGGGAGCATGCGCTCTTGTGGCTTTTGGAGGCCTTGAACGGGGAGCGGTCCCTGGCGGCGGTCCCCAACCTGATCTATCGCGATGAAGCGGGGGTCCACGTCAACAAGGAAATCTACACCGAGAAGACGACGGCGCTGCCCCTGCCGGATTTTGACGGACTACCCTTGGACTCTTACTTCTCGCCGGTGCGCATTCTGCCGTACCTGGCCACGCGGGGCTGTTACTGGGGCCGCTGTACCTTCTGCGATCACGGACAGGGGTACTTCGATCAATACCGGGGGATGCCGGCCCATGAGGTGGTCCGGCAGGTCAAGGCGCTCAAAGAGAAGTACCAGGCGACCCACTTTCTGTTTGCGGACGAATCCTATCCGCCGGCGCTCTTGAAGAAAGTCTGCCAGTTACTGGTCGAGCAGAACGTCGGCATCAAGTGGACGACGCTCATTCGCTTTGAGGAAAGCCTGCAGGACCCCGAGCTCTGGAAGCTGGCGGCCAAGTCCGGCTGCTGCACCCTTTACTACGGCATGGAATCGGCCAACGAGCGGGTGCTCGGCTTGATGGACAAGCACGTCAAAAAGTCCGTGATCGAAAACAATTTGAAGCAAGCGGCGGCGGCCGGCATCTGGAACCACGTCATGGCCTTTTACGGCTTCCCCGGCGAGACCAGGGAGGAGGCGGAAGAGACCAGGCGGTTCATCCTCGACCATCAGCCCTCGATCCATTCGGTCGAGCTTTTTTACTTCGTGGCGTACCGGCACACGCCGATGGTGCGAACTCCGGAGAAGTTCGGGATCACGATCCACAAGCAGGAGGACTACGATCTTCCCCTGGACTATTACTATACGCTCAACGAGCCGGTCGGCCTGACCTGCCTGGACGCCATGCAGCTCTGCGAGGAGTTCTACCAGAACGACTTTGAGCCTTGGGCTGTGCGCGTCAACGCGCGCGAGCACGTCTTCCTCTATATTTCCAAGTACGGGACGAACCGGCTGCCGCAAATCTATGCGAAACGAAAGGCGGGGGAGGCGGCCGCGTCGACGGGGGTGGCCGGGCTGGTGACCTGGCCCGTGGCGCGCGGGGAGGCCGAGGCAGGGAAAGAAGGGGAGCCGACCATGACCCGCGTAGTCAGCCATGCGGTCTCGTAGACATCGAAGAGCTTATAGCGTATGGCGAATGGCTTATAGCAGGAGGTGTTCGATTCTTCGCATTGACCATAGGCCATATGCCATTAGCTCTTGTCTTGCCGCTCCGTGGCCAACTGGGCGACCAGCAGATCGTACGCAGTCTGAATCTCCTTGGTCATGGCCTCGCCTTTCTTGTACATCTGCATGTACTTCCGCGGGTTGTTCGTCAGGTTGGCGTAGCGGTGCGGGTGCCAGGCGGCAAGCAACTCACGACGCTTGTCGTCCAGTTGCTCCCTGGTGAGGGGTTCGGTCAAGCCGAACAAAATCATCGCTCGGTCGAGGTCTGCTTGTGTCATGCGGGGCTGCTGCTCATCAGTCGCCATGAAGTCGTAGCGTCGCTCGTCAAGTCTGACAAACAGCATGCTCCCTGTCAATTCACGTTCGGTGCGTCTGTGACCACGGTGAGCGCGCAAGCCGCGTAGGCGTTCCATGAGTACACCGCTGCCCATCCTCCAGCCCACCAAGATTTTTACGGGCAAAGACTACCGCGAGGTCCTCCGCCGTGAGCTCGATGCGGGGAAGATCCCCATCAGCCTGGGCAAGAGCTGTCCGGTCCAGTGCGAGTTCTGCTACGAAACGGACCACTCCTACCGCGAAACCCTCGAGCCGCCCAAGACGACCCAGGAGGATTGGGAGTTCATTCTGGATTACCTCAACAAGAAACCGACCGATCCTACACAGTTCTGGTGCCTCGGCGGCAACGAATATATGGAATGGACCGACCTGTTCCTGCACCCTAAGGCGATGGAATGGGTGGAGGATTTTCTCAAGTACACGGACAAGAATCTCACGTTCTTTACGGTGGGGTTCGTGCACGTGCCCAAGGTCCACCAGTTGGCGGCGCAGTATCCGGGGCGGATCAACTTCGAGCTCTCGGTGATCACGCTCGGGGAATACCGGCAACGGCTCATGCCGCACGCCCCGTCGGTCAAGCAGCTTCTCAAGGTGCTGGACGGTCCGGCGGTCTCTTCAGCCAACTTTTATACCTTCGACGACCACACCATGTCGCAGGATGCCGTCACGATTTCGCAGATCAACCAGAAATGCGTGCTCTGGATGGGATGTCTCACGCCCGTGAAGGGCTTGAAGCAGGAGACGGCCGACCTGATGCTGCGAGGCCGTCAGTTCCTGTCGAGGGAAGCCCAGCGCATCTATGACGCAGCGCTGCCGAATATGACCACGATCCACACGGAGGCCTACATCACGGCCTTTCTCAATCGCAAGCGTATCGTCAGCCTGTTTGATTCGCTGGAGCTGGGCAAGAAGGACACGGTCGTGGTGGCGCGCAGCGTGCACAGGATCCTTGCCATGTATCGCAAGAGCCGGGCGAAGTTCTTGTACGTGCCGAACGCCACGCTCGGCGGGGATTCGGACTGCACGGTCCTGCTGACCTTCGACGACATCGCCCGCCGCCTGGCAGGCGAGAAGGTGGTGCACATTCCCAAGTGCGTCATGCAGTCCGGCCGAGGCGCTTATCGGGACATCGCGGGAGTGACCCTGGAGGAGTTCATGCGGAAGACCAAGGTCAAGGTCAAAGTCCTGCACAAGATCGACACGGGATTTGCCAACCGGCAACTCTACCGACACGGATTCCTCAAAAACTACGTCGAAGACTACCTGCGGCACCCGCTGGTGCAAACCTACGAATCATTGCCGGTCCCCGCCTGAAACGCCCCGCTGGCTGCTTCCTTTTAAAAACCCTCGTGAGGGGTGAGGCGTAAGGAGCGTGAGGCGACACGGAGACGCGGCGACGCGGGGATCGCCGCGTCACCCCGTCCCTGCGTCACTTCCCATCACGTTTCACGCCTCACGGCTCTGCGTTGACAAAGGTTTCCGGCTCACCTACAGTACGGTGCACTGGTCATGAGTCCAGAGCGACGCACCCTCAAGTTTTACCAGGCCGACGTGTTTACCGACGTGCCCTTCGGCGGCAATCCGGTCGCCGTGGTGCCGGACGCGGCCGGCCTGAACGACCAGGAGCTTCAGCAGATCGCGCGGGAGATGAACCTTTCCGAGACCGTCTTCGTGTTTCCTCCAAGTGACCCAGCCGCGTCGATCAAGATTCGGATTTTCACGCCGACGCAGGAGATCCCATTTGCCGGGCACCCGATCCTCGGCGCGTTCTTCGTGTTGGCAAAGTTGGGGCGGTTCACGCTCAGAGAACCGGTCACCCGCCTGCTGCACGAATGCAATATCGGTCTGTTTACGGTCGAGTTGCACGTTCGCAAGCGCGAGATTCACCGGGTGGTTATGTCGCAGCCGAAGCCGCAGTTCCTGGGAACCGTCGAGCCGGTCAAGGATCTGTTCGAGGTGGCGAACGCGCTGGGCCTGTCCAAGAGCCTGATCACCGGGACCAAGTTCCCGGTTGAGGTAGTCTCCACCGGCTTGCCGGTGATGATCGTGCCGGTGCGGACGCTGACCGCAGTCCGCTCAATCGTACCCAACGTCACGGCCATCAACGAGCTCTGCGCCCGGTATGGCGCCAACGGCATCATGGTCTTCACCACGATGACGGTGGAAGAACTGTCGACCGTCCACACCCGCATGTTTGCTCCGCCGATCGGCGTAATGGAAGACCCGGCCACCGGCAGCGCGAGCGGCGCCCTGGGAGCGTACCTGGTTCAAAACGGAGTGGTGTCGGTGGGGCCCACAACCGAAATCATTGCCGAGCAGGGCTATGAGGTGGAGCGTCCCTCGCGCATTTTGATCCAGGTGGAATCGGATGACGACGCAATCCAGGAGGTCAAGGTCGGAGGACAGGCGGTCATGGTTCTGGAAGGGGCACTGATGTTTTGACGGAAATATTGAAAAAGGCCTCAATGCCAGGTGCTGACAAGTAGCAAGTGACAAGTGGCAGGAGGACAGGTTTTCGCTGCCACCTGTTTCGAGTCCATCGTCCTTATTGACTTGCAACTTGTTAGCTTGTCAACTTGTCAGCTTTCTCAACAGTCGGTCACAGGAGGGAATCATTCATGCCATCGTTAGCGCAGGTAATGCGGCGGGAACTCAAAAAGATCGCCCATGACAACTCGGTCCGGGAGGCGGCCAAGCGGATGAGGGACGAGCGGATTGGCTCGCTCATGGTCGAAAAGGGAGGGCAACTGGTTGGGATCGTCACGGAGACGGACGTGGTCCGGCGCGCCGTCGCGGGCGATAAGAACCTCGGCAAGATAACGGTCGAGTCCATCATGACCAGCCCGATCGCCTCGATCGAGGTGATGCGGACGGTCCAGGATGCCCATGACATGATGGGGGACCTCGGAGTCCGCCACCTGGGCGTAACCGAACAAGGGAAATTGGTCGGTCTTGTATCAGTGCGAGACCTTTTAGTTTATTTTAAGAGGGTATCCGAGCCAAAGATCACGCAAGACTAGAAGGATGCTGAAAACGGCCCCCAACTTTGTTCTCAGTCGCTCGAACCCCTCAACGTACTTCTCCAGTACGCCTCAGGGTCCTCGCTCCCTGCGGCCGCGTTGGCTGACCGTTTTGAGCATCCTTATGTGGAAAATGCGAAATGACTCCTGGCATGATTCACCGCACGCAACCGAAAGACGATTTTGGATGCGGTGGAGAGACAACTCGCACACGAACCGACGAAGGAGACCAGGCACAAAAAACCGATACGTCCCAATCCTGTTGCTCCGTGGGAGCTGCGCGTCGGCTCGTTCCGCATCTACTATGATGTCCAAGACGATCTGGAGCCTGTCGTGTTGATCCGCGCTGTGGGAGTGAAGGAACGGAATCGCCTCAAGATCGGGGATGAGGAGATCAGATTATGAAAACACTGGACATTTCCAAGGCGACCGAGTCCCTCGCACGCTACACGCGATCCCTTCGTCGCGAGCCGGTTGTCGTGACCAGGAAGGGAAAGCCCGTTGCGGCTCTAATGCCCATAGACAATGCCGATGTGGAGATAGCAACGCTCAGCACGAACCCGCGTTTTCTTGCGCTGATCGAGCGAGCGCGCGTGCGTCATGAAAAGGAAGGCGGTCTGGACATCAAGCAGGTGCGAGAACGATTCGGTCTCCAATCAACTCCCCCCCGGCGTCGCCGCATGCGATAACCAAACCTCACTCGCTATGCGTTATTTGCTGAGTTGCTGCAGGATGTGGCCTAACTCCGGCAGGATGAGCTTTTCCATGGCCAGGCGGACGGCGCTTTCGGAGCCTGGGGTAGAGAAAATGATCCGTCCCCGGTAGAGGCCGGCTGTCGCCCGACTCATGATCGCGGGCGAGCCGATGTCCTGATAGGTCAGGTAGCGAAAGACCTCACCGAATCCCTCCAGCCGCTTTTCCAACAAGGCATCCACTGCTTCGAAGGTCGAATCGCGCCGTGAAATGCCGGTTCCCCCGTTAATGATGACCGCCTGAACGGCCTCGTTCTTGACGGCCTCTTCGATCCTGGCCCTGATCTGAGCCGGTTCATCCTTGACGAGGTGATAGGCAATCACCTCGTGCCCCCGTTCTTTCAGCAGGTGCGTGATCAGCTTGCCGCTGGCATCGTCGTCGGGAGTGCGGGTGTCGCTGCAGGTGATCACCATACAGCCGATGTGACGGGGCGCATGGGCCTTGTGCTCATGATGGGCGGGGACGCTCACAATGTGAAAAGGCTCCCAAGTTGTCAGTAAACAGTTCTCAGTTTTCGGTTTGACCGAATACTGCTAACTGAACACTGATAACTGATTACTTCTATCCGCTCCAGATCGAATTTGGTTTGAGCTTTTCGACCGGCTTTCCCTTCCCGATGTGCTCGTCGAGGATCGCGGCGACATCCGCTTCCTTGACTTGCGAGTACCAGGTGGCATCTGGGTAGACCACGACGGTCGGACCCTGTTCACAAGGACCCACGCAGGCCGACCCAGTGACCAGCACCTCTCCGGGCATGATGCCCCGCTCCATCAGCCCCATGTTGAAGGCCATCAGAATGGCTGGCGAGCCGGCAGCTCCGCAGGATGGTTTGGGATGTCCGGGTGGCCTGGTATTCGTACAGACGATGATGTGATATTTGGGTTTCGGCATTGTCTCTCCTTGGTTGGACCGCAAGTTTTCAGTTATCAGTTTTCAGTGGTCAGTTTCTGTCAGCAAGGACTGATAACTGTTTACTGATGACTGACAACTTCCTCATTTCGGCGTGAACAATCGCCACTGCTCGATACAGTCGTCCGGCAGTTTCCAATGTTTGAGTCCCTTGATCACCCATTCAAGGTAATGTTCCTTGGGCTTGAATTTTCCGATGGGCGCCGCTGCATGAGTCGTGACCAAGAGCTTTTCTCCCTCCTCAGTTACAACCGTGACGGTGAGGTGGCGGAAGGCGCCAGGGGGTACGTCGCCTTCGAATTCGTCGAAAAGCTTGAGGTCCTCTTCCGTGATCTCCAGCACGATTCCCCAAACCTGTTCGCCGGGGGAAGGGGCGACGCTGGCCAAGCCGCAGCGCCACTGGGATGACCAGCGGCAAAAGAGGATGGCGTGGTCCGGGAGATAGGCCTTGCACACGAACTGATGCTCGGGGGCGCGCCGCTTCAACTGGGTGGGATTTAAATTGTCGGCATAGGCAAATATTTTCATAGCGTTATGCGATCCAAGGATCAAGGAAGTCGGTGGGGCTGCTACTTGTACCACAGGGGCTTCAGGTCTTGTCAAGTACGCGCAGGCGGGCCGATCCGACGTTCATGGCTCAATCAGAGCCGCTTCGGTTCATTGACAAGTCGGCGTTGCCGGCATTATGATTTTTATATGAGGGTCCGTCGTGGAATAGAAGCACGGGGCCTCGCGGTGGCTCTGCTGGGAGCCGTTCTGGCCTGTCACCCAACCCCCTCGTTTGCTGCAGAATTCTACAGTTGGATTGATCCCGCCGGCACGATGGTTATGACGGACAATTTGAGTCTGGTTCCGCCAGCGACGCAGCGGAGCCCTGTGTCGGTCCATCGATTTCTGGACCGCCCGCCTCTGCCAGCCCTCTCGCAGAGACAGCCTGAGCCAAGCCAGGATAATGAAGCAAGTCCGCCGGCCGATCCGAGTCAAAAGATTGTTGCTGATCAGGCCAAGGTGCCCGCGGTTGATCCGACCCTGCTCGATCTTCCGAATGTCCTGCTTGAGAATCCGGACGAGACAGTGAAAGCCGAGTACGTGTGGGTGCCTTTGCTGAGCCCCATCTATCTTGGGGCAAGTCCCGTTCCAGGCTTCTGGTGCCTTCGTACTGTCACGGATCCGGGCGCCGCCTTGAAAGACTATCTCGGTCGGCACCTGGGACAGGTGGTGATCGGAGGCCGGCCGTGGCGTTACGATCCGCTCGGACCCCTGCCCTCCAATGCCCAGGCAGGGTGGGGGCGCCTCTTACGGAACGGGAACCCGTTCCAGGAGCGGGTCTTGCGCCTGCAGCAAGCTCTGAGCCAACCGAGAGTGTCTCACGGTCAGTCGGTGCCCGTTGCCGGTCACACGGTCACAGGAAACGGACGCGCGAGTGGCCGGCGATAATCCCTCCTCCAAGACTGAGCCGGATTTCAAGAGTCAGGATCGGCCTTCCTCTTCCCTGGTCACCTTCATCCATTACCTCGTCGTTGCCCTGTTGGTGGCGGGAGGGCTGGCCTACTGGGCCCTGAAGCCGCCCACCTTGAACCCGATGGCCGATCCCAGGGCGGCGGAGGCGATGGCGCTGGTGCAGACCCATCGGGCCCAACGCGCCCCGACGCTCTTACAGGCGCTTTCGGATCGGGTGCAGAGAATCGCGGCCAGAGGCCAAGGGGTCAAGCTGGGGGAATGGACGGTTGAGCCCCAGAAAGGCAGAGAGGACACCTACCTCGTGAAGGTGTTCGTGCGGGAAGAGGGGGCCAGACAGTGGTTTGAGCGGGAATATGTGTGGCGGGTGGATCTCACCAAGCGGTCCGTGGTTCCTCTGTCAATGCCGGCGGAAGATTTGATGCCGTTCGGCGAAGCGGGCCCATTGAAGCGGGGAGACGATCCTGCTGGTCTCTGAGTCAAGTCTGTTTCTTATCTGAAGCGAGCGGAAGCATGACGCGAATCTCATTGTCCCGCACCTCCACCGGATAGCAGGTCACCTTGAAGTCCGGGTTCTCCGGCCTTTCTCCAGTCCGTACGTTGAACCGCCACCCGTGCCAGGGACATTCGACGATCTCGCCCTGGAGGGTCCCTTCTCCCAAAGGGCCGCCTGCATGGGGACAGGTGTTGTCCAGCACGTAAATCGTCCCCTCAACGTTAAAGAGCGCGAGGCCATACCCATCGACCTCGACCGACAAGCAATTTCCCGGATCCAGATCTGTTGCTTTGGCAACGGGGACGGGCTTTGGCATGGCTTTGTTCGACTCCGAAAACGGGCTCGGAGCGGGCTAGTCTACAGGGCTGATGCTTGGGCTGCAAGCCGATTCACCTGCTTGATTTGCCCGGAAGGCTTGAATTCCATAGAGGGCTTATGGCATAGAGTATGCACATAAGCGGGCCGGCTGCGGTGTTGTTGGAACTGGCAGGAGCCTAGAGGGACGGATGGAGCTGACGCTACTACTGAACTCGACCTATGAGCCGCTGAGGGTGGTCCACTGGAAAAAGGCCATCACGCTGCTCTGGCAGGAGAAGGTGGAGGTCCTGGAAGTTTATGATCGGGAGATCCAGGGCGTCTCGATCTCCATCAAGCTCCCGGCCGTCATGCGCTTGCTCCGGTTGGTCCGGCTGAAGGACAGCCACAGGGCGGTCAAGTTCTCGCGGATCAACATTTTTACGCGGGACGGCTATGTCTGCCAATACTGCAACCAGAAATTCAAAACTGAAGATTTGACCTTCGACCATGTCCTGCCCATTGCGAAAGCAGGGCGGAAGACCTGGGAAAATATCGTCACCGCCTGCTGGCGCTGCAACAACCGGAAGAGCGGCCGGACGCCGGAAGAAGCCGGCATGAAGCTGGTCAGGAAGCCGGTGAAGCCTCGGTGGAATCCCGTCATCACCATCACGATCGGGATCAGGAACGCGCCGGAGAGTTGGCGGGATTATCTCTACTGGAATGTGGAGTTGGATGACGATCTGCCGGAGCGCTAGAGCAGGATGTTGAAAATGGCCCCCAACTTTGTTCTCATCACCCATTGCACGAGGGCAGGCAATGGGTACCCGTCGAACCCTCAACGTACTTCTTCAGTAGGCCTTGTCGATCGTAATCTCCACTTCTTTTGAGCCGACCAGCGTCGGGTTCTTTTCAAACTGCCCTTCAAGATCGCCCGGCTGAGGAGGGCCCGCCTGTCCGTCCTTATCCAGCCTGGCCAGGACATTGACCATTCCACGCAGTTCCGATCCTTCCACCATCACATCTTCATTGGTGAGCTCGAACGAAACGGGGAATTGAGGCCGGTCGATCCGCTTGACCGCGATCGGGCGGGGCATGCCCTGCGGGCGGCGGACGATCACAAACAACACGTCGGTTGGGCGTACCTTCGAAGCCAGCTCAGAAGCAATAGTCACCCGGCCGGCGATGATGCCGTGCTCACCCGGCTTTTCGCAGCCATGCGCCAGGCCCAGCCAGGCGGCAATGCCGGCCAGCGCGATCACCCCCCCGGCCATTCCGATCACTTTCATCTGGTCGTTCGCCACAGGTTTTCCTTTCCGGTCATGCCTTTAACCTTGAAGCGGAGGCTGCGTCGTGCAAGGCCATCGCGGCGGCCATTATACAAGCGGGAGATGGAAAATGGGAGGGGAACGTTTACCGGCAGAGGCGCCTGATGTATCATACGGCGCGCGACAGAATGCCTGGTCCGAAAGTCGCAAAGTCTTCACGTCGAACGTCTTCGGACTTGATGACTTGATAGACTTGATGACTTGTGACGGTTTTATCTGAGAGGAAGACATGGCGAATCCTGGTTTTCAACTCTCCCTGGACGTGAAGGGCCTATCCTGCCTGGTCTTGGGCGGGGATGATGAGGCGGCCGAAAAGGTGCAGCGGCTGCTGGATGCGGGGGCCAAGGTGACGGTCGTCAGCCCGACATTGAACGACACCCTGCGGAAGCTGACTGCCTCGGCGAAAATTCTGCATCGCGTGCGTCGGTTCCGGGAAACCGACGCCCAGGGCGTGGTCCTGATGATCAACACCTTGCGGGATGATCCGGACTTCTCCCGCTCGCTTCTGGAATTGGCGCGTAAGGAGCGCTTTCTTCTCTGTTCGGTGGATCAGCCGGAAGCCTCCAACGCCTTTCTGCCGGCCGTGGTGAACAGCGGCCACCTGCGCGTTGCAGTCAGCACGAGCGGGGTGTCGCCGGCGCTGGCCAGCCGCCTGCGGCAGGATTTTGAACAGGTCTTTGGCGAAGAGTTCCGGCTGTTCCTGGACTGGCTAGCCGCCATCCGCGATGAAACCAAAGGGGCGGAGCCGGATGCGGAGGCGCGCCGGGCCACATTGCGAGAGACAGTGAACGGCTTCAAACTGACCGGCAAGCTCGACTATCCGAAGGCCTGGAAGGAAGAACGGGCCAAGCAACAGACGTGAAAGGGAATTGACTCATTGAGGATTGAATCATTGGATCATTGACTGAATCGATGAATCAATCACTCAATAACTCAATGAATCAATTATTTTAAGGGGGAACGATGGTTCTATTGGAATTCAGCATGAGCCCCCTGGGCAAGGGGGAGAGCGTGGGGAAATATGTGTCGCGGTCGCTGGATCTCATCGACAAAAGCGGGGTGGACTACCGGCTCAACCCGATGGGGACGGTTCTCGAAGGGGAGTGGGACGACGTCTTCGGCGTGGTGCGGAAATGCTACGAGCGGATGAAAAAAGACTGCAACCGTATCTCCTGCACGATCAAGGTGGATTACCGCAAAGGATACAAGGGGCGCCTGTCCGGCAAGGTTGCCAGTGTGGAGAAGCATCTGAAGCGAAGATTGAAGACATGATATGTCAGGGAGTCGGACAGTTGCGAAGGACGGAAATGGGGTGGCATGGCCGTTCGCTCCAGCGCCTCTCGGAGCGGCCCTTCCGGACTTTGCCAGGTGGAAGCCTTCGGAAATTCCTTCGCAGACTCAGTCAGTTTCCGCTTTCCTCCCTGGCAAAGTCTCGGTGGGCGCCCCGCTCCTCCGGCGAATTTCGCTCTTGACCATGCCACCCCATCCCTTCAAGCCGAAACAAAAGTTAAAAATGGGGCGGCGACGGGCCGCTTGTAGGCCCGTCGCCGTTTTATTAATTGGGCTTTCGAGATGTCGGGCGGGGACCCCACCCGGCATCTGGAGAAGGAAAGCCGGTACTGACCACCGCACCCTGGTCGAAGACCAGGGCGACGAGAATACCGGAAGGCTTCCGCTCCAGACTGCCGTGGAAGGGGTGCCGCGGAGGCTCGTAAGCGGAAGGGCGCAGGCCAGCCGGCGCGGGCTGCGGGGGAGTGGCTTAGAACACCGAGAACTTGAAGAATTTGGTGGGGTTCTTCTTCACTTCCGCGACCAGTTCTTCCACTTCCGTCAGCAACTTGTCGGCCCGGACGTAGAGCTCATCCTGCGTCACCAGCTTTCCCATCGTTCCTTGGCCGCTCTCCACCTTCGCCAGCAACTGCTCCCCCCGCGTGGTGAAGCTCTCCAGCCGTCTGTAGAGGGTGGGGTCGGCCAGCTTGACTAACGTGCCGTTCTGGTCGTTCAACTTGGTGGCCAGCGCCGTCAGTTCCTTCACCGCCTGGTTGGCGCGGGCATAGAGTTCCTTGTCCGTCATCAGCCGGCCGATCGTCCCGTCCCCGTGGTCGACCTTGTCCAGGAGCTTCAGGCTCTTTTGGGAGACGGCTTCCAGGTTGTCGATCACCTGCTTGGAGCGGTCGTAGAGGGCCGGGTCGGAGATCAGCTTGCTGGCCGTGCCCTGTCCCTGGCTGATGCTGAGGAGGATCTGCTGCATTTCTTTGATCGCTTCGTTCACGTTCGCGATGGTCGCGGTGGCGCTGGTCGCGACGCTGGTCAGATCGGCTTCGGCCCGTCCGGCCAACAGGCTGTCGGGGGGCAGCGGGGGCTTGGTGGGGGTCCCCGGCAGAATCTCCAGGAACTTGTCTCCCAGCAACCCCATAGGCCGGATGTAGACCGTGGCATCCTCGCGGATGTGCTGGGCCACGCTCTTCTTGACCCTGAACGTGATTTCCACGTCTGGGGAGTCCCGGGCGATGGCGATCTGATGCACGTTGCCGATGTCCACCCCGTTCATCCGGACCGGTCCGCCGACCTTGAGCCCCTGGGTATGGGTCACGACGGCGCGGAACCGCGTCTGGCTGCTGAGCAACCCCATGCCCTGTTCCAGGTTCATGATCATCACGATCAGGATGGCCAAGGTTCCCAGGACGAGGAGCCCGACCTTGACCTGTGACCAGGCAAGCTGTCTCTGTCGGCTCATGCGTGCCCTCCATACCAACCTTCGGTTGAGCCGCCGCGTTCGATCAACTCGCGGCGGATAGTTACTTTGCCACCAGTGAGATATGGACGGTCATCGACGTCATCATAACAGGTCCGCCTGCTGGCGAGCCACACCCTCGTCGCCTTTGGGCTGCGGACGCCATTCCGACGGCATGCTGCCGGGATCAAGAAATTCCCTGATCGCCGGGTTGCCGGAGTGCCTGATCTCGTCCGGCGTCCCGTCGAAGAGGACCCGCCCCTTGATGATCATCACGATATGATCCGCCACCTGATAGGCGGTCTCGAGATCATGGGTGACCACCACTTGCGTGACGCCCTTGGTCTTGAGTTTCTGGATCAGGCGGCTGACCATGCAGGTGTTGATCGGGTCCAACCCCGCGGTCGGCTCGTCGTAGAGCAAGACCTTGGCTCCGCTCGCCAAGGCTCGCGCGATGCCCACCCGTTTGCGCATCCCGCCGCTCAGCTCGGCCGGCATCTTCTCCGGCGTATCCTCGAGCCCGACGAACTTGAGGCTCTCCTGCACGGTCTGTTCGATTTGCTCATCTGACAACAGGCGCCCGTGCTCCCACAGGCGATAGCCGACGTTCTCACGGACGGTCAGCGAGTCGAACAAGGCGGCGTTCTGGAACACCATCGCCATCTCCTGTCTGATCCGGAACATCTCTCGTTCGGCGAGGTGGGAGATTTCCTGTCCTTCGATCCGAATCGACCCCCGGTCGGCCCGGTAGAGCCCCAAGATCAATCGCAGAATGGTCGTTTTGCCGGAGCCGCTCCCGCCGAGAATGACTCGCGTCTCGCCCGGCTGCACGTCGAGCGACACGTCCTTCAGGATCAGGCGATCTCCAAGGGTCAGCCAGACGTGATCGAGCGTGATCATGGACGGCTTGGTTTCGTTCACCAGGAGTAGGCCATGAACAACTTGGTGATGAAAAAATCGCTCATCAGGATCAGGATCGATGAGGAGACCATCGACCGGGTCGTCGAGAGGCCGACGCCGACCGTGCCGCCGCTCGTGTAGAATCCCGCGTAACAGCCGACCATTGCGATGATGAACGCGAACACGATTGGTTTCACCAGGCCCAAGATCAGGTCGTGCGCATGCAGCGCCTCAAACGCCCAGGTCCAATAGAAATACGAGTCGATGGCCAGGTAGAGCCGGGCCACCAGCCATCCTCCCAGGATCGCGATGGTGTTGGTGATGATCGTCAGGATCGGGATCATGAGGAGACAGGCGGCCAGCCTGGTTGCGGCCAGCTTCTGGATCGGATCGGTGCCCTCCGCCCGCAGCGCGTCGATCTGTTCGGTGACCTGCATCGAGGCGATCTCGGAAGCAATGCCGGTGCCGACGCGGCCCGCGATCATCAAGGCCGCCAGAACCGGTCCCAGTTCCCGCACGACGGAGGTGCTGATCAGGCTCGACACGTAGATCGTGGCCCCGTAAGGCTCGAGCTGGACCGCCCCCTGGAGGGCCAGCACCATGCCGGTGAACAGGCCGGTCAGCACGACGATGAAGAGGGAGCCGACCCCGATGCGGTCGAGCTGGATCACCGTCTCGCGGACGTACCAGGGAGGACGGACGAGACCCGCCACGGTCTGGGCGCAGAGGAAGGTGAATTCCTGCACGACCAGCACATAGCCGATCAATTTGGACTTGATGTTGAATGACGCGGATATCACGCTTTGTGGTCTTTACAGGGTGATGAGCCGACGATGCCGCCTCATTATAGGTGATGGGACCGGCAAGAACAACGGGAGCGGCGATCGCGCCCCACCTGGTGGGGAGGCAAGACCCTCATGGCCAAGTTCTCACCGATAGACGCGGGGCACGCGAGGTCCGATCGCGCAGAGGACTTCGTACGGGATCGTATCGGTCCAGGCCGCGACCTCCGCCGCCGAAATCTGCGCCTCGCCCTGCCGTCCGATCAAGACGACTTCATCCCCCACGGCAGCCGTCGGCAGACACGTCACATCCACCATCGTCATGTCCATACAGACCCGGCCGACGATGCCGACGCGAGAGCCCTTGATCAGGACCTGCCCACGGTTGGAGAGCAACCGGCTATAGCCGTCGGCATAGCCGATCGGCAGGATGGCAATCCGCGAAGGACGGGATGTCCTATACGTCCGGTTGTAGCTGATACTTTCTCCCTGGCCCAGATTCCGGATCTGCACCACTCTCGTGCTCAGGGTCAAGATCGGCGTGAGCAAAGCCGGCTTGTGATCGGCGAGATTGGATGAAGCGGCAGTGTCGGCCGGCAACGACTGATAGCCATAGAGCATGAGGCCGGGCCGGACCATGTTGAAATGGGCCGAGGGATGGCGGAGGATCGCCGCGCTGTTCGCCGCGTGGAAAAAGGGAACCGAAAGGCCGGCTGCCTCAACCTGGCCGACCACCGACTGAAATCGCGCGATCTGGATCCTGGTGTAGTCCGGATCGGGACCATCCGCATCGGCCAGGTGCGTCATGAGCGCGTCAGCCTTCAGCGGACCCTTGAACGACGGTGACTGGAGAAGGGACAGGACTTGATCGGGCGCGAGGCCCAAGCGGCCCATCCCGGTGTCCACCTTGATGTGCACGGGATAGGGCTCCGGCCGTGAGCGGGCCAGCGAGGCGAGCCGGTCGGCGATCGCGGGATCGTGCACCACGGGCGTCAGTCCGGCGGCGAGGAGGTCCGGCAGTTGATCGGGAAACAAGGCGCCCATCACCAGGATCGGCCCCTGGATGCCGGCCTCCCGCAGCGTGATGCCCTCCTGAATGGTGGCGACTCCGAATCGAGAGACGCCGAGTTGAGCCAGCCGCTTCGACACCGCCACCGCGCCGTGTCCATAGGCGTCGGCCTTCACCACCGCGAGGATCTCGCAGGAGGCGGGGATGGACTGCCGAGCGACGGTCAGGTTGTGGGCGAGGGCAGCCAGGTCGATCGTGGCGAGAGTCGGGGAATCGTGGGAGAGGGATGAAAATCGGTTGGGCACGCGGCTACCTTAGATTTCTAAGATTTCTTCCTCCTTCTTCTTGAGAACCTGGTCCACCTTCTGCACATACTGATCCGTCATTTTCTGAACCTCCGCTTCCGCCTTGCGCAGGTCGTCCTCGGTGAGCTTGCTCTCCTTGTGGAGATGCTTGAGTTCCTCGTTTCCCTCCCGCCGGATATTCCGCAGCACGACTTTGCTGTCTTCCCCGTGCTTCTTGCAGACCTTGATGAGGTCCTTGCGCCGCTCCTCGGTCAGGGGCGGGATGGGGAGACGGATCAGCTTCCCGTCGTTGGACGGCGTGAGACCGAGCCCCGAGGCGAGCAGCGCCTTCTCGATGTCCTTGATGAGGGACGGCTCCCACGGTTGTACCGTGATGAGGCGGCTGTCCGGCACTCCGAGGTTGGCGACCTGCTTGAGGGGGGTGAGAGTTCCGTAGTAATCGACTTTGACGCTGTCCAGCAAGGCGAGGGAGGCACGGCCGGTCCGCAAGCTCCCCAATTCCCTCTTCAGATGTTCCACCGCGGCTTCCATGCGTTCAAGCACTTTCTGTTTGGTCGCGCTGGCCATGGGAGTGCCCCCTTCTGCCTCATCGGCTGGCTGCGGTCACCAGGGTGCCGATCTTGTCGCCCTGGACCACGCGGGTGAGGTTCCCCGGCGACTTGAGGTTGAAGACGATCAGAGGAAGGTTGTTGTCCATGCAAAGCGAGATGGCGGTCGAATCCATGACCTTTAAGTTCTTGTTGATGATGGAGAGGAACGGCAGCTCGGCGAACATCTTCGCCGTCGGGTGCGTGACCGGGTCCGCCTCATAGATGCCATCCACCTTCGTGCCTTTGATGATCACCTCTGCGCCGATCTCCATCGCCCGGAGCACGGCGGCGGTGTCGGTGGAAAAGTAGGGATTGCCTGTTCCGCCGGCGAAGATCACGACCCGTTTTTTTTCCAGGTGGCGGATCGCCCGCCGGCGGATGTACCCTTCCGCCAACTGGTGCATCTCGATTGCAGACTGCACGCGGGTGGTGACGCCTTTGCGCTCCAGCGCGTTTTGGAGGGCCAGTGCGTTGAGCACGGTGGCGAGCATCCCCATATAGTCGGCCGAAGCCCGCTCCATCCCCGTGGCGCTGGCGGCGATCCCGCGAAAGATGTTGCCGCCGCCGATCACGATGGCCACCTCTACGCCGAGCGAGGCGACGATCCCGATCTCGTCCGCGATGGCGTCCAAGACCGCCGGCTGAATCCCGTAGCCCTGTTCACCGGCCAGGATCTCGCCGCTGATCTTGAGGAGAATCCGCCTGTACTTGGCGGAGTTCATTCGTGACCCAACTGGTAGCGTATGAAACGTCTCACCGAGATATTCTCGCCGATCTTCGCGACTTTTTGGGCCAGGAGGTCCTTGATCGTGACGGTGGGATCCTTGATGAAGACCTGCTCCAGCAGGCAACTTTCCTGGCAGAACTTTTCCAGCTTGCCTTCCACGATCTTGGGCCAAGCCGGCTCCGGCTTCCCCATTTCCTTGGCCTGCGCCAGATAGATCTGTTTTTCCTTCTCGATGAGCGAAGGCGGAATGTCCTCGCGCTTGACGAAGGAGGGGCTGGAAGCCGCGATCTGGAGGGCCACGTCCTTCACCAAGGCCTGGAATTCCTCGTTCCGGGCCACGAAGTCCGTCTCGCAATTCACCTCGACCAAGACTCCGATGCGGCTGCCTGGGTGGATGTACGCGCTGATGATCCCTTCGTTGGTTTCGCGGCCGGCCTTCTTCTGGGCGGCCGCCAAGCCTTTCTGACGCAGGTGCTCGATGGCTTTTTCGACGTCGTTGCCGGATTCCACCAGCGCCTTCTGGCAGTCCAGAATCCCGGCGCCGGTTTTTTCACGGAGTTCCTTGACCAAGGTGCTGTTGGATGCCATTGCGACGTGTGTGCTCCTCTCTCTGTCTTGACAGGATGACGGAACTGGAGTGGACCCAGTGGGACGCTACGGGGCCGGCACGCTTTCCACGGCGAGCGGCGCTTGAGCATGGCGCAGATCCGCTTGGGCGATGGTCTCGGGCTTCTCGGCCTCTTCGCGCTGCTGGCGCAAATGGGCGCCTTCGATGCAGGCGTCGGCCAGGCGCGAGGTGATCAACTTGATCGACCTGATCGCGTCGTCGTTGCCGGGGATCGGGTAGTTGATGCCGTCCGGATCGCAGTTGGTGTCCACGATGGCGACCACCGGAATGTCCAGCCGGTTGGCTTCCTGGACCGCGATGCGTTCGACGCGCGTGTCCAGCACGAACACGCATCCGGGCAGGCCGTTCATGTTCTTGATCCCGCTCAAGCCCTTCTCCAGCTTGACGCGCTCTTTTTCCATCTGGCCGACTTCCTTCTTGGTCAGCCGCTCGTGGGTGCCGTCGGTCAAGGCCGACTCAAACTTCTTGAGTTTCTCAATGCTCCGGCGGATGGTCTGAAAGTTGGTCAACATCCCGCCCAGCCACCGCTTGTTCACCACGAACATCCGGCATCGCTTGGCTTCTTCTTCCAGAATGTCCACAGCTTGCCGTTTCGTGCCGACGAACAGGACGGACTCACCGTTGGCAACGGTGTCCCGGACGAATGCATAGGCGGTCTCGAAGCGTTGGACCGTCTGCTGGAGATCGATGATATATACCCCGTTGCGCTCCCCGAAGATGTAACGTTTCATCTTGGGATTCCAGCGATTGGTCTGGTGTCCGAAATGGACGCCGGCTTCCAGCAGTTCCTTAATCGTGATCGTGCTCATGCCTTCACCTCCTTCCTCTGCTTGCGGAGCACCCGCCTTAGCTCACATGGTTGATCATGCGAGCGACGACGGGCGAGAGGTCTGTCTCCCCTTATTCCCAAGCTGAGTGGCGTGCGCACACGCCAATGCGGATTTGAATAATCGGCCGGATCGGATGCCCCGCCGGCCCCTTCTCCCTGGTTCTGGACGGAATCAAAACCATCCCAAGGGATCAATTTTTAACACAAATTGATCATGCTTGACAAGCCGAGCCGGTGTCTAGCACTAGGTTCGATAGGAGGCGTTGATTTTGACATACTCGTACGACAGGTCGGTGGTCCAGACCTGAGCCGCGGCGGAACCCTGTCCGAGATCGATCCTGACCGTAAACTCCTTGCGGCGCACGATCCGGGCAATCCGCCGCTCGGACGTCCGCCCGAGCGTTCCTCCTTTCATGGCAATCGGGATATCATCGAAGCTCAGGGTGATCCGACGCTGGTCGATGGGGGCGCCGGCGCGCCCGACGGCCGCCATGATCCGGCCCCAGTTCGCATCCTCTCCGAACAGGGCAGTCTTGACCAGGCAGGACGTCGCGACCGTGCGGGCCACCTGCCTGGCCTCCGCTGCTCGTCTGGCTCCTGTCACATGAATCCGGACGAGCTTGGTCGCGCCTTCGCCGTCGCGGCACACTTGCAGGGCCAGCGAGAGGCACGCCTCGTTCAGCAGGCGCTGGAACGCGGCGAAGTCCTCGGACCGCTCTCTGAGCAGGGGGAGGCCCGCCAGCCCGTTGGCGAGACACAAGACCGTGTCGTTGGTGCTTGTGTCGCCATCCACCGAGATGCAGTTAAACGACTGGTCGACCGCGGTCCGGAGCGCCCGCTGGAGCACCGGTTGCGGGACCGCCGCGTCGGTGGTGAGGAAAGCGAGCATGGTCGCCATGTCCGGGTGGATCATGCCGGAACCCTTGGCTATGCCGCCGACCGTCACCGTGTGGCCGGCGATCCTGGCCTGGAGCGCGATCTGCTTGGGACAGGTATCGGTGGTCATGATGGCCCGAGCAGCTTCGGCGCCGCCTTCTCGCCGGACTTGCGTGAGCGCCAGCGGGACTCCGCGGCGGATTTTGGCCATGGGCAGCGGCCCGCCGATCACCCCGGTGGAGGCCACAAAGACGGTGTGCGAGGGAACCCCAAGCCGGCGGGCCACCAGGTCGGCCATCTCCTTCGCGTCGGCCAGACCCTGCGCTCCGGTGAACGCGTTGGCGCAGCCGCTGTTCACGATGATGGCGCGCCCGCGCCCGCGCCGCAGATGCAGGCGGTCCACAAGAACCGGCGCGGCGACAACCCGGTTCGTCGTAAAGACCCCGGCCACCGGTCCTTCTTGCACGGAGGCGATCAGCGCCAGGTCTGGAACGGAGGGCTTCTTGATGCCGACATGAATGCCGGCCGCCAGGAAGCCGCGCGGGGCGGTGATGCCGCCTCGGACCTGTTTGATCGCGATCCGTCTCATGCGCAGGCGTTGTGACCAGGAGGGGAGAGGGGCAAGGGAGGACAATGAGGCATCACGGGAAGACTCCCGGCGTCAGGAGGCCTGTCTCTTCGGGCACTCCCAGCATGAGGTTCATGGCCTGGATGGCCTGGCCGGCCGCGCCTTTCACCAGATTGTCGAGCGCGGCGACCGTGACTACCCAGCCGGCTCTGGCATCGGTGAAGACAGCCAGGTCGCAGAAGTTGGAGCCTCGTACGTGACGCGGGTTGGCAGAGGTTTCTCCTTCCTGGAGCCGGATGAACCGTTCTTCTTTGTAGAAGTTCCGATAGAGGGCTCGAAGGTCCTCCCGCTCCATCGGCTTCGTCAGCCGGCAATAGGCGGTGCTGAGGATGCCGCGATTCATCGGAGCAAGATGGGGGGTGAACGCGACTCGCAGGATCGCGGTCCCGTGGCGTTCTGCCAAGGCGCCCAATTCCTGCTCGATCTCGGGGATGTGGCGATGCTGCCCGATCTTGTAGGCTTCCATGGACTCATGGGCTTCCGGGAAATGATAGGGGAGAGCGGGGCTGCGGCCTGCGCCGGAAATGCCGGATTTGGCGTCAATCACGATCGAGTCCGGCTGGATCAGCCCGTGTGACGCCAGGGGGGCCAATTGAAGAATCGCGGCGGTCGGGTAACAACCCGGCGATGCGACCAGTTTGGCTGTCCGTATCTCCTGCCGGTGCAGCTCCGGCAGCCCATACACGGCCTGTTGTAAAAGATCCGGATAGGGATGAGGAGTCTGGTACCAGGTTTCATAGAGGCCGGGGTCCTTCAGCCGATAATCGGCGCTGAGGTCGATCACGAACTTGCCGGCCTTCAGGCAAGCGGAGGCCGGCGCCAGGGATTTGGTGTGGGGGAGGGCCAAGAAGACCACGTCAGCCCGCTTGGCAATCGCCTCCGTCTCCAGCGCCTCAAACGACAGAGGCAGGACGGAAGCCAGGTGTGGGAAGACGGAGGCCACAGGATGTCCGGCAGACTTCTCCGACGTCACCGCGGTGATCTGGAGTTGCGGGTGGGCGAGGAGTAGGCGGAGCAATTCTCCCCCTGTGTACCCGCTCGCGCCTACGACCGCAACGTTGATCGTGCCTGTCCGTTTCATCACGGAATCTCCACTGTCCACCGCCTTCTTCAGTATGCTCAAAGGGCATAAAAAAGGGAAGGCTTTGAGGCCTTCCCTTTCAGCGTCAGTCGCCCCAAGCCGTTAGCGCTTCGAGTACTGGAAGCGTTTCCTGGCCCCCTTCTGTCCGTACTTCTTCCGCTCCTTCACGCGCGAATCGCGGGTCAGGAGGCCCTCCTTCTTCAGCGGCTCCCGCAGGGAGGGCGTCATCGTCACCAGGGCCCTGGCAATGGCATGCCGGAGCGCCCCGGCCTGGCCGGTGGTGCCCCCGCCGTAGAGGGTCGCCTTCACGTTGCACTTGCCCATCAGCCCGGTCACTTCAAGCGGATACTGGATCAGGCTTCTGAGCGAGGGCCGGGGAAAGTAATGTTCCAGGGAACGTGCATTGACCACGATCTCGCCCGTCCCTGCCGAGACCCACGCCCTCGCGATCGCGTTTTTTCGTTTGCCGGTTGCATATTGCGTTGCAGATGCCATTGTCACGTGCCTCCATACCAAGCTTTGCTTTGAAGTAATCAGTTTTCAGTTATCGGTCTTCAGTCTTGAAACTGAGAACTGAGCACTGACAACTTCTCCTTCGCTGCGGGCGGATAGTTAGTTTGCCTCCAGTGAAATATGAACCAGTCTTCAGCCGATCTATTATGATGGTTACAGGGCCAGCGGTTCAGGGCTCTGGGCCTTGTGGGGATGCTCCGCGCCGGCGTAGACCTTCAACTTTCTGGCCATTTGCTTGCCCAGGGGGTTCTTCGGAAGCATGCCCTTGATGGCTCGCTCGAGGAGCGCGGTCGGTTTCTTGGCGTGCAGGTGCTCGGCTGTAACCGATTTGAGCCCGCCGGGATGGCCGGTATGGTGGATATACGTCTTGGTCCGGAACTTGTCGCCGGTGAGCGTGATCTTGCCCGCATTGATAACCACGACGTGATCGCCGGTGTCCACGTGGGGGGTGAACGTCGGCTTGTGCTTGCCCCGCAGCAGGATCGCCACGCGTGCTGCGAGCCGTCCCAAGGTCTTCCCGTTGGCATCGACGAGATACCACTTTCGATTCACGTCCGCTGGTTTTGCGAGATACGTCGCCATGATTCCGTGCCCCCTTTCCGTGTCTTCAGAGGCCTTCCACGCGATGGCTGTTCTTACACTTCGTGTTTGCCGAGATTCTTTGCTTCCAGCCGTTCCAGCCAGGCATCGAGATTCCCGCCCCCCCGTTGCCTCAGCACCTCCTGGCTCACATAGATGGGGCTGTTGGTTCGCAGAGCCAGGGCGATGGCATCGCTGGGCCTGGAGTCGATGGTCCGCTCGACGCCGTGAGAGGTCAAGTGGATCGCGGCGTAGTAGGTGTTCTGCTTTACGTCCGTAATGACCGCCGACGTCATTTTGATGTTGAGATGATCGGCACAACTCCGGATCAAATCGTGACTCATAGGCCGTGGCGGCACATGGCCCTCCAGTGCATATTTAATCGCGTTGCCTTCGGCCGAGCCGACCCAGATGGGCAGGATTTCGGCGTTGGCCTCGTCCCGGAGAATCACGATCTGCGTGTCCGTGTTCGAATCGGGATGCACGCCGTGGACTTTCAGCCGGACCAGATCGTGGGAATCTTTCTGCTCGTCCATCATAGAGATGTATCTTGTCTTACAAGCGACCGCCTCGCGCTCAACGAGGTTCCGACGCTCTCCTCGTCCTGCGGAGCCGTCCCTCCTGTTCCGGCTGCACTCGGTGCGGAGGCAGGACGCGCGATGTTCAGGCAGGGCCGACAAGACAGGGGTCACGGGAGGTCGCGATTCCAGCTTGCGTGTGTTCCGTCACCGTTATTCGGGAAGCCCCACCACCAGCCTTTCTCCGGCAGGCCAGCGTTCACCCTAGGAGTCGAGCTTGCCGAAGTCTTCCGGCTTGAGATTCTCAAGCCACTGGTCCAATTCCTCCGACGCCTGCTTGCGGAGGACTTCTTCCTGCGCAAAAATCGGCGCGTTCGCGCGCAGGGCCAAGGCGATGGCATCGCTGGGCCTTGAGTCGATCGAGTATTCCGAGTCTTCTCCCATCAAGTGGATCTTGGCATAGTAGGTATTGTCCTTCAGGTCGGTGACCACGACGCTGAGGACCCTCGCGTCGACGATATCCAGGACCGACTTCATGAGGTCATGGGTCATCGGGCGAGGAGCGGCGACCCCTTCGAGAGCGAAGCTGATCGCGCTGGCCTCTGATTTTCCCACCCAGATGGGCAACATGGTCTCCGAATGTTCTTCATCCCGTAATATGACGATGTAGGCGTTATTGTAAGGGTCGAACATCAGACCCCGGACCTTCATCTGTGCAATCATGCGGGCCTACCCCATCATCTCGGTAAAGAGTTCAAAAGACAAGCCAATCTACCACTTGTTTTCGCAATTTGTCAACGAGCCAGCGAGGGTACGATGCGCCGGTCACGGCAGCGTGCACGGCACATTGTGACGATCAAAGGTTTTGCCGGATATCGCGGAGGAGGCGTAGAGGGCCAGGCGCAGCAAGCTCTCTGCCGGAACTGAAGGATCGTGAAGCCTGCGTCGGTCTTCCCGGGGGTAGGCCGCGGCCCGCATCGCAGTCCTGGTTCCACCGGGGTTAAACGTCACGACCGTGATGCCGGCGGTCTTCAACTCGTCGGCCATGACCTGGCTGAGTCCCTCGACGCCGAATTTGGAGACGGCATAGGCTCCCCAGCCGGCACGCCCGGCCCGACCGACCGAGGAGGACACCATGATGATACAACCATGCCCTTGCTCGGTCATGATGGTGGCTGCCTCGCGGGATAGATAAAAGGTGCCGCTGAGATTGATCCGAAGCACCTCCGCCCAGTCACGAACCGGATAGTCGGTAATGAGTACCCGGGGACCCAGAATGCCCGCATTGTTGATCAGCAAGTCCAGACGCCCGTATTGCCGCACGGCCAGCCGGACCAGGGCCTGCGCCTGCCGAGCGGATCCAATATCCATCACACGTCCGACAGCGGTGCCGCCGGCAGCCCTGATAGCCCGGAGGACTTCGTGAAGCTCTCCGGCAGTTCTCGAGCAGAGCACGAGGCGGGCCCCTTCTCGTGCGAAGAGTTCCGCCGCGGCCCGGCCGATGCCGCGTCCGGCGCCGGTGATGATCGCCACAATGTCTGAAAGACGCCGGTGGTCGTTGACCCTGATCCGGCGGAAGGCGCGTGGTTGCCGGGAGGTCCGTCGGTTCGAAGCTGGCATGGCGTAATAGAATAGAAGGTGGGACCCGAGCGATCTGTCGAAAAATGGATGGAAGGCCGGCAGTCAGGCTATTGGGGTGGTTTATAGTTTTCCTGCAATTTTGCCGTGTCGGCTGCTTCGCCAAGGTTCAGAAAGGCTTTCATCTGTTTCTTGACGAGATCGCGGCCGCTTTCCTCGCCCAGGTTGACCTGATATTCGTTGATCACCATCACCCGCATCCCTTCCCATTGCTTCCAGCAACCCTTGCAGACTTTCGCTTTGATCTCTGCTTCAAGCTTGCCCATAAAGAGCGTATCGGTGATCGGTTCTCCTTCCTTCCCACATTTGACGCACGACACTCCCATCAGTTCGACCTCCTGTATGGAAGGCCGAGCGGTGACGCTCGGCCGGAATGTTCTGAGCTATGACGCGAGATTGTAGCACTCGTGGAGCGGGAAAGAAAAGGGGAGGGAGTGCGGTTGACGGTATAGGGGGATCGTGCTAGAAGAGGACCGTTCGATGTGACGAGCCCGGGTGGCGGAACTGGCAGACGCGCCAGACTCAAAATCTGGTTCTCGCAAGAGAGTGGGAGTTCGATCCTCCCTCCGGGCACCAGGGTTGATGTAAGGCCCTGATTATTACTGTAACTTCGCCGCAGGCGGGAGGAAAAGACCCCTCAGAATTCCTCTTGACAGGCACGGGCAATTGGCCTATATTTTGTCCGTCTTGTTGTTGAGAATACCGCGAGCGAGGCACATGAGCGCCGGTTTTTGTTGTTCATCATTCATCGTCTAACTTACAAGGAGGCAGCACATGCGTAAGGTATTCTTAATGGGGGCAGTGATCCTGCTTGGGGGTGCCGTGGGGGTAGCGGTCGCCCAGGAGCGGTTGCCGCAGGCCTCCGGTTTCGGCACGGGCGTGGGGGAATCGGCCGGCACGGGGACCCGTTCGCAGATTTGGGACAAGAACGCATTGTTGGAGCGGCTTTCGCAAAACGAGACCGTCTATGGTCGTGTGCTCGCCATCGACCTTCCTGGCCGCAAGATGCACCTGGAAACCGGTGGCAGCTCGCATGATGAAGGTCGGGCGGGGACTGGGGCCATGTCTTCCCTCACTGTGTACCTGGATGCGGAAACCAACATGGAGTTGCTCAGGGTGCTGAACGCGGGTGATGACGTGATCGTGATGGCTCGCGAGGAAACCTCGGCATCCCAGCCCTTTGGCACGGGCCGGAAGATGGTTCGGGATATTACGGTGTTGCGTGGAAACGAGAAACTGGCGGGCTTCGGGGGCCTCGGCCAGCGGCCGAATCCCAACACGGAGCGTGGCATCGAGACCAATTCAGGCTCAGGGACCGGCGGTCCCGTGGGGATGATTCTGCCAGGCGAAGTCACCAAGGCGAGCGGCTTCACCAGCGAGATCGGAGAAGTGACCGGCGCGGCTCCTTGCTGGAACTGCGATCCGCAGCCAGGTTGGGGTTACGCGGGGAGTGCGAAGACCGACTACGGTGGATCCGATAAGCCGCAGATGAAGAAGGGGCTGGACGCGCAAGCCCAATAACTCTCGTTTTCAAGAACGGAGTTGTAGAAATGGTGGCGGCCTTCGGGCCGCCACTGTTGTTTTAGGGCTGGATTCCATTGTCGATGGGCTGCGACGAAACCATAAAAACCGCGGGCGCATGCCCGGCAGAAAACTCTGAGAGCCTGCAGGCTGATGCGGAGTTGGATCTGCGGGGGGTCATCTGTCCCTATAATTTTGTTAAGACCAAGCTGAAATTGGAAACGATGAAGCCTGGGCAGATCCTGGCTGTGATTTTGGACGACGGTGACCCCATCCGCAACGTTCCCCGCAGTGTGAGCGATGATGGGCATACGGTACTCAGGCAAGACTCACTCGCGCAGGCCTATCGCGTCATGATCCGGAAGCGCGGGGACGTATAGCCTGCCTGTCCTTTCCCGCCGACCCTGTGCGGTCCTTTCCCCGTGAGCCCTCGATGACCAGCGTGATTTCGCCATCAAGAGGCCGCGCCGCCACTGCCCGCAGCACCTGGGCAACGGTTCCACGGATGAGCTCCTCGGAAGGCTTTGTCAGATCTGTCGCCAACACGATTCGGCGGTTGCCCAGTGCAGCGCTGACGGCCTCCAGTGTAATTTGAAGCCGGTCCGAAGACACGAACAGCACAACGGTGCGAGGTTCCCGCTCGAGCGCCTTCAGAAGCCTACTGCGCAATCCTGCTTTGCTCGGGACAGATCCTGCAAAGATGAAGGCCTCGCAGGGCCAGCCGGACACAGCCAGCGCGGCCAGAATGGCGGACGGACCGGGCACCGGAATGACCCGGATGCCTGATCGCAGAGCTTGTGCAACGAGGCAGGCCCCTGGGTCCGAGAGGACCGGCGTTCCGGCGTCCGACACCAACGCCACACTCTGGCCTTCCTGAAGGCGGCGCACCAGCACCGGTGCTTTCTCCTCTTTGTTGAGGTTGTGATAGCTCGTCAGCGGCGTGTCGATAGCATAGTGTTCGAACAGCTTGCGAGTCTGCTGGGGGTCTTCTGCTGCCACGATGGCTACATCACGGAGGGTTCGAACGGCGCGAAAGGTGAAGTCCTCGAGGTTGCCGATCGGTGTGCTGACGATATAGAGGGTCCCAACCATCAACCTTGTTCTCCTGTGTGCGCTGTACGAACGAGCGGTCGGCAATCCTATCGAGAGAAGCGCAGAAAGTCCAATCGACAACTGCGCGGCACTTGTCTGACTCGGATTGAAAGGGTCGTCATGACTCTCCTTGGAGCCTGTGATACGATTTCCAATCCAACTCCCCGATATTCCTTGACGCTTCAGCCGCGTTGCGGCTATAATCTCACTCTTTAGAGAAGGTAAAATTCTTCTGTAAATTTGCGAGGATAGGGGAAGATGCCGGTCCCGTTTTTTATGGCCACACTGGTGCTCTATCTGATCGGCACCGGATTTTTCCTTGCCTATCTCCTGCGACGATCAGAGGCGCTCTCGAAGGTGTCCCTGGCCATCACAGGAATCGGCTTTCTGGCCCACACGGTCGCTCTGCTGACCCGGATGATGGAGGCGGGGCACGTCCCGTTGGCCAGCTTCCACGAAGCCATGTCGTTCTTTTCCTGGACATTGGTGCTAGTGTTCTTAATTGTGGAAGTCCGGCACCGGATCCACGTCCTCGGCTCCTTCATGCTCCCCCTCGCGTTGATCTCGCTGCTCTCGGCGGCGGCGCTGCCCAAGGAAGTTCCAACACTGGAGCCGGTGCTGAACACAGTCTGGGTCCATGTCACTCTGAGCATGTTGGGGACGGTCGGGTTCGCGGTAGCGTTTGTAGCCGGTCTCATGTATCTGATCCAGGACGGGCTGTTGAAATCGAAGCGGTTCAACGTCTTGTATGCCAAATTGCCCCCGCTCGATTTTCTGGATCACCTGAACCAGCAATCCATCATCCTGGGCTTTCCGCTCTTGACGCTGGGCATCATTGCCGGCGCCCTGTCCGCCGAGTTTGCGCGAGGCTCTTTCCTTAACTGGAATCCCGAGCAGCTCTGGGCTCTGGTGACCTGGGTCTTCTATTTCGTGGTGTTGATGGGGCGGTTGACGGTCGGGTGGCGGGCCAAGCGGGCCGCCTACCTGACCATTATCGGGTTTGCCTGTGTGATCTTGACCTTTATCGGTGTGGTGCTCAAAGGGCACGGGGCGATCGCATAAGCCGGCCCGCTCGTACGTTATGAACATCATCGCGGTTGGGATCAGTCACAAGACGGCTCCCGTGGAGGTACGCGAAAGGCTCGCTGTGCCGGACAGCCGGCTGGGCGAAGCCCTCCATCGCCTCTGCTCCTATCCCGGTATCAAGGAGGGAGTCTTGTTATCCACCTGCAATCGGGTGGAGGTCTATGCCGTGGTGGAGGATGTGGAGGTGGGCTACGCACGCGTGCAGGAATTTCTGGCGGACACGCACCTTTCGCTGTCCTCCGAGCAGCTCACGCCATACCTGTACTGGCACATGGATGACCGCGCCATCGGCCACCTGTTCAGGGTCGCGGCCAGCCTCGATTCGATGATCGTGGGGGAACCGCAGATCCTCGGGCAGTTGAAGGATGCCTTTGAAGCCGCGCTGACTCACAAAGCCAGCGGGGTCATCCTCAATAAACTGGTCAAGAAGGCCATCTCGGTGGCCAAGCGGGTCCGGACCGAGACCAAAATCGCCGAGACCGCCGTCTCGGTCAGCTACGCGGCGGTCGAACTGGCCAGGAAAATTTTTTCCAATCTGGGCGAAAAGACCGTCCTCCTGGTGGGTGCGGGAGAGATGGCCAAGCTGGCGGCCAAACATCTGATCAACAGCGGGGTGCGGCGCGTGATGGTCACCACCCGCAATCCGCAAGGAGCGTTGGAGCTGGCCAAGCGGTTCAATGGCCTGTCCATCCCCTTCGACGAGTTCCGGCGAGAAATGGCGGAAGCCGATATCGTGCTGTGCTCCACCGGAGCGTCCCAGTACCTCATCCGGGCCGAGGACGTGCAGCAGGCGGTGCGGCGGCGCCTGAACCGCCCGATCTTCCTGATCGATATTTCCGTGCCGCGCAACATCGAGCCGGCTGTCAAAGACATCGACAATGCCTTTCTGTTCGACATCGATGACCTGGAGATGCGCGTCGAGCAGAACCGGGAGGAGCGGCGGCGCGAGGCCAGCAGGGCCGAGCGGATAATCGAGGAAGAGGTCCGAGTCATTCTCCACTGGCTGAAGTCGCTGGACGTGACGCCGACCATCGTGGCCCTGCGCAAGCGGGCGGAAGAGATTAAACAGGCCGAGCTCGAGAAAGTCATGGGACGTTTCGGGCACCTGTCGCCGCAGGAGCGAGGTGCCATCGAAGGCCTGGCCACGGGCATCGTCAACAAGCTGCTGCACGGGTCGCTGGTGACCCTGAAAGCGGAGGCCGACAGCGCCGGCAGCGCCATGTTCGTGGAAGCGGCCAAACGATTCTACAGCCTGGACCAGGCGCCGACGCCTGAGCATCAGGACAGTACGGATACGCCGGAGTCGGAGCGTGAGCACTCAGGCAAGGACCGATGATGGGCCCCAAATTTTTCACCTGTCCCAAATGCCGACACAGGTATCTGGGCCACGAGCCGCTCCCCGATTGCCCCCAATGCGGCTACGATTACCGGGAGAAGGAAGGGTTCCGGTGGGATGTGCTCGTGTACTTGCTGGCCATCATTGGGCTGGTCAGCTTCCTGCTGGTGACCTCCTATTATCGAGGCAACATCGGCGTGGCGCCGAGAGCAGCGGCGACGCCCCGGAGCGACGAGTCAGAAAAGTTGCCCGGCTCGGGGACGTCCAAGGCCATGCCGTTTCAAAGCCCCTATCATGAGCCGGGGCGGTGAGGGTGGCATGGCATGACGGTCGGGACGACGACAGGACGGTCCTCGCTGGTGATCGGCACCAGAGGCAGCAAGCTGGCCCTCTGGCAGGCTGAGTGGATTCAGGCCCGCCTGAACGCGATCGCACCGGACCTGAAGGTCACGCTCCGCAAGATCAAGACGTCCGGCGACAAGATTCTGGACGTGCCCCTGGCTTCCATCGGCGGCAAGGGGCTTTTCGTCAAGGAAATTGAAGAGGCTCTCCTGCGGGAGGAGATCGACTTGGCGGTCCACAGCATGAAGGATGTCCCGACCGTGCTGCCCGACGGACTGGAGATTATCTGCATCCCGGTGCGAGAAGATCCTCGCGATGCCCTGATCAGCCGGGATGCCCGTAGTCTGGACCGGCTGCCGAAAGGAGCCAGCGTGGGGACCAGCAGCCTGAGGCGGCAAGCGCAGCTCCTGCATCGCCGCCCGGACCTCGTCGTCCGGATGTTGCGGGGCAACCTGGACACCAGGCTCAGGAAGGTCCGGGACGGCGAGTTCGACGCCATTGTCTTGGCTGCGGCCGGCCTCAGACGGATGGGCTGGCTCGACGAGGTCACGGAATATTTGCCGTACGAAGTCAGCCTGCCCGCTATCGGACAGGGGGCCCTGGGATTGGAAGGACGGCGAGAGGATGTTTTTGTGAAGGACCTGGTCAGGGGATTGGAGCATGCCGACACAAGGATCGCCGTCACGGCTGAACGGGCTCTGTTGGAACGGTTGGAGGGAGGCTGTCAGGTGCCGATTGCCGCCCATGCAACCATCGCCGGTGAGACGCTGAGCCTGGATGGCTTGATCGCGTCGGTGGACGGCCGGAAGCTGCTCCGCGAGAGAGTTGTGGGGCCTTCCTCGGAGGCCAGGGCCTTGGGCGTCCGATTGGCCGAACGACTTCTGGCCAGAGGTGGGGATCTGATTTTGAACGAGATTTACGGTCGGGCATGAGCCGCGGGGAAACCAAGAAGGGCAAAGTCTATCTCGTCGGAGCCGGCCCCGGTGATCCAAGCTTGCTGACGTTGCGCGGCAAGGAATGTCTGGAACAGGCGGACGTCGTGCTCTATGACTATCTGGCGAACCCCCTGCTCCTGGACTATGCGCCGGCCAAGGCTGAGCGCATCTACGTGGGGCGGCGTGGGCGCGGAGCCTACCAGGATCAGCGCGAGGTGAACCGGCTGATCATCGAGAAGGCCAAAGCCGGCCAGGTGGTCGTCCGGCTCAAAGGGGGCGACCCGTTTGTCTTCGGGCGGGGCGGGGAGGAGGCCGAGGCGGTGGCCGCAGCGGGACTGCTCTTCGAAGTGGTGCCGGGTGTGACCTCGGCCGTCGCGGCCCCGGCCTACGCAGGCATTCCGGTCACGCATCGGACGATGGCGTCGACGGTCACCTTCGTCACCGGACATGAAGATCCGACGAAAGGCGAGGCGCGGCTGGAGTGGCCCCGGCTGGCTTCGGCTGACGGGACCCTGGTATTTCTGATGGGCATGAAGAACCTTGGCACCATTGTCGAGCGGCTCACGGCGGAAGGAAAATCGCTCGATACACCGGTGGCCCTCATTCGATGGGGGACGAGGGCCGATCAACGGACGGTGGTCGGGACGCTGGGCGATATTGTCGCCAAGGCGGGCGAGGCACAGTTGGAGCCTCCGACCACCATCGTGGTCGGTCACGTGGTCGGCCTGAGGGAGCAATTAAACTGGTTCGAGACCCGCCCGTTGTTCGGCAAGCGGATCCTCGTGACGAGGGCGAAGGAGCAGGCGGGAGAGCTGTCTCAGCTCTTGCGCGGCTATGGCGGAGATCCGGTTGAATGTCCGACGATCCAGATCGTGCCTCCTGCGAACTGGAGCGAGCTGGATGACGCCATTGCTGGCCTGAGCCGGTATCACTGGCTGGTCTTCACCAGCGTGAACGGGGTCCGGCCCTTTATGGAGCGGCTGCGCCGGCAGGGACTGGATGCCAGGGCGCTCTCCGGTCTGAAGCTCTGCTGCATCGGCCCCCGCACCGCCGAGGAATTGGCCAGACAGGGGCTCAAGGCGGATCTGGTGCCGTCGGAATTCCAAGCCGAGGGAGTCATCGAGGCCTTGAAGGCCACCGGAATCGCCGGCCGGCGGGTGTTGATTCCCCGTGCCGAGGTGGCGCGGGAGATCCTGCCGGAGCAACTGCGTGCCTTGGGGGCGGATGTCCGGGTGGTCATCACGTACCGGGCGGTTCTTCCCTCCGTGGATGCCGAGCGGCTCAAGGATCTGTTCCGACAAGGAGCCCTTCATGTCGTCACCTTTGCCAGTTCCTCGACGGTGCGGAACTTTTGTCGATTGTTTGCCAGCCGGCACGAGATGAAAGATCTGATGGCCCAAGCGGCCGTGGCCTGCATCGGGCCGATCACAGCCAAGACGGCGGAGGAGGCGGGGCTGCCGGTGGCCATTTTGCCTGACGAAAACACGATTCCAGCATTGGCGGACGCGATCGTTCGCCATTGTGCGAGGCCCCTGTCGGTGGTACGGTGAGTCTGAGCGAAGGGGCCCGGCGAGGCTGTATCATTAAGAAGCGGTCATTTTATACCTGAATGGAGGGGAAATATGGTTCCTGTGAAGTCCTTCATGGTGCCGGTGGAAAAATTTGTGACGGTAGACCGGGATACGGATGTCCGGAAGGCGGCCCAGGTCATGCGCGACCGCAACATCGGCAGCCTCTTCATCACGCGCGACAAGGACATCATCGGTATCCTGACCGATACCGATCTGGTGCGGCGCGTGGTGGCGGTGGGAGCTGATGCGGCCAAGACGCCGGTCGAGCAGATCATGTCGGCGCCCATCCTGACCATCGAGGAGAACAAGACGCTGCTGGATGCCAACGACATGATGGCCGCGCATCACCTCCGGCACCTGGGCGTTACCAGGAACGGGAAGCTGGTCGGGATGATCTCGGTGCGCGACCTCGTCGTCTTCCTGACGAACCTGCCGCGCAAGTAGCGAGGCGGGAAGGGCAACCGTTGCTCCGAGGGATGGAACGGGTCCCCGGCATGAAACGGCAGGGAGAAATCTGAAGAGGAAGAAATGGCTTTCCCCCGTCAGCGTCTGAGACGGTTGCGGCAATCCGAGCCGCTGCGACGCCTGGTCAGAGAAACGAGGCTTTCGCGGTCTGACTTGATCTATCCCTTCTTCGTCACCGGCGGGAGGGACCAGCGGCAGGCCATCGGCTCCATGCCGGGCCAGTTCCGTTGGTCGGTGGATCTGCTCGTGAAGGAAGCGGCGGAGGTCAAGCTGCTGGGTATTCCGGCCGTGCTCCTCTTCGGGATTCCCGACCGCAAGGACGAGCAGGGCTCTGCGGCCTATGATCCGGACGGCGTGGTCCAGCGGGCGATCCGGGCCTTGAAGGATCAGGTGCCGGAGCTGCTCGTGATCACGGATGTCTGCATCGATGAATACACGTCGCACGGGCATTGCGGCGTCGTGCGGGACGGCAAGATCCTCAACGACCCTACGCTCGACTGCCTCCGGACCATGGCACGATCGCATGCCCAGGCCGGCGCCGACATGCTGGCCCCATCGGACATGATGGACGGGCGGGTCGGCGCCATCCGCGACGAGCTGGACCGGCATGGGTTTTCCGAGCTGCCCATCATGTCCTACGCCGCCAAGTTCGCCTCCTGTTTCTACGCGCCGTTCCGGGACGCGGCGGACTCCAGCCCGAAGTTCGGCGATCGCCAGTCCTATCAGATGGACCCAGCGAACGTGCGCGAGGCCATGCGGGAGGGGGACCTGGACATCGAAGAGGGGGCCGACATCGTGATGGTCAAACCGGCTCTGCCCTTCCTGGACGTCATTGCGGCGGCGCGGAGCCGGACGACCCTGCCGATCGCGGCGTATCAAGTCAGCGGGGAATACAGCATGATCAAGGCCGCGGCCGGAGCCGGCTGGCTGGACGAATCGCGCGCCGTGATGGAGTCGCTCCTCTCGATCAAGCGGGCCGGGGCGGATCTGATCGTGACGTATTTCGCCAAGGAGGCGGCCGGGCTTCTGCGCGAGCACCTATGAGGAGGGGCGCCGCATGAAAGTGACGCGGGGGCTTGCCGAGCATAAGCGGGCGCCTTATCCGGTGCTGACGATCGGCAATTTCGACGGGTTGCATCTGGGTCATCAGGCCCTGTTGAGCACCGTCGTGGAGGCCGCTTCGGTCTCCGGTGGGACGCCGATCGTGCTCACGTTCGATCCCCATCCGGTCACGGTGCTGAAGCCGGACATCGACCTCTGCCTCTTGACGACGCTCGAGGACAAACTGGCGCGGTTTCAACATGCCGGGATCGAGGAAGTGTTGTTCCTGTCCTTCGATCGTGCCCTGGCTTCGCTCATGCCGGAAGAGTTTGTCAGCCTGATCCTCAGGGATGGCATTGGGGTCCGCGAGGTGTTTGTGGGGGAGCACTTTGCGTTCGGCAAGGGGCGGTCTGGACGGATCGCCGATCTTGCGCGTCTCGGCCGGGAGGCCGGATTCCTCGTGCGTCCGGCCCAGCCGGTTCGGATGGACGGAGATGTGATCAGCTCGAGCCGAATTCGTCAGCTCTTGCAGGCGGGGGACGTGCGCGGAGCCGCCCGATGCCTGGGGCGACCCTATGAATTAAGCGGACCCGTGGTTCAGGGAGCGCAGCGGGGGCAAGGGCTGGGGTGGCCGACCGCCAACTTGCGACTTCCACGGGGGCGGGTCATTCCGGCCGACGGGGTGTATGCGACGACCGCCATCTGGAACAAGCAGCTGTTCGAATCGGTGTCCTATATCGGTACCCGTCCGACCTTCGGGGCGGGTGAACGGTTGATCGAGGTCTACCTGTTGGATCAGCGGGTGGATCTCTACGATCATGACATCCGCGTGCAGTTCGTGAAACGCCTGCGCGGCGACCTGACATTTGCGACAGCCGTTGAACTGGCCGCCCGCATCGATCTCGACGTGAAGCTGGCCCGCGAGGCGTTGAAGGGCGCGGTTCCTTCAACAGCCGACGCGTAGAGCAAGGATCGTATGAGTCGTGTTGTCCTGCAACCAGCCGATACGAAGCTTGTGCGGCACTTGGCGGAGGTGGCGCGGAGCGGGGAACTGTTTGCACCGGGGAGCCATCTCTTAGTCGCTGTTTCAGGCGGACCTGATTCGGTGGCGCTCCTGGCTTCGCTGGGTGAATTGATTCCCTCTTGGAACTTGAGACTCAGTGTCCTCCACATCAACCACGGCTTGCGGGGGGAGGAGTCCGACGAAGATGAACGGTTTGTCGCAGGCCTTTGCAATCAGCTGGGGATCACGTTCCGGTGCGAACGGATCGACCTGAAGGAAACCGCCGGTGGCTGCAGCAGGGGCGCCTCCCTGCAGGAACGGGCGCGGGAGGCCAGGTACGAGGTGTTGGCCAAGATCGGGAGAGAACTGGAGGTCGATAAAGTGGTGCTGGGCCATACGGCCGACGATCAAGCCGAAACCTTGTTGATGTGGATGCTCCGGGGTGCGGGGATGGCTGGACTGGCGGGGATCCCACCGACTCGCGAAGGGTTTTTCATCCGCCCGTTGCTGGATGTCGCCAGGGCAGACATCATGGACTATCTCGAAGCGCGAGGGCTGACCTATCGTACGGACTCGAGCAACGCCAAGCCCCTCTATGTGAGAAATCGAGTCCGCCGCGAACTCCTGCCGCTGTTGAAACGCTATAACCCGGCGATCGTCACGGTCCTCACGAGGCAGGCGGATATCCTTCGTGAGGAGGATCTCTGCCTGAACCAATGGGTATCTGAACAATTGGCTCGTGTCTCCCGTCGTGAGGGCGCAGCCGTGCTCGTGGACCGAGCCGGCCTCTTGGCCCTGCCCCTGGCGGTGCAACGGCGGCTGGTCCGGGCCCTGCTCCGTCAAACAGGCGGACTGGTCAAAGGCCCCACCTTCCAAGCCGTGGCTTCGGTGCTGAACCTGGCTTCTCAGGGCCAGTCCGGTTCCCGGGTCGCCGTGCGCGGAGCCTCTGTCGAACGAGCTTATGGTTGGATCAGGTTCAGCCCTTCCGACGAGCGCAGCTCCGGCCGTCGGAATTTTGCGGTGGGCGGTGATCCATCGGTCAGATTGGCTCTTTCTCTTCCGTCTCTCCTCCGCTGGCCCCTCACCGGTCATGTGATCCGGGCCACCCAGGGCGGCCCCCCTGCGACCGACTCGGCCCCTATAAAAACCGGGCAAGCGGCGACCTTTGATGCGGACCTGGTGACCTTGCCGCTGTTGGTTCGCTCCTGGACCGCGGGCGATTGGTTCTGTCCGGTCGGGCTGGGGGGACGGAAGAAAAAACTCCAGGATTACTTTTCGGATATCAAGCTCGCCCGTCACGAGCGGGCCAAGGTGCCCCTGCTGGTCGCGCCCGAGGGCATCATGTGGATCGGAGGCTACCGAGCCGACCATCGCTTCCTGGCCAGGGTCGGGACGACCAGGACCGTGACCGTCGAGTTGCTGGATGGCGGCTCTCAGGACAACCCATCAGGAGAAGGAGGAACTGGCTGATCATGGAGCGAATCTTCGGACGGCCGATCGTCACCCAGGAGGAGATGCGTGCGCGCATCAAGGATCTTGGCCGGCAGATTACCGCCGATTATGCCGAGAAGGACCTCATTCTCGTCGGGATTCTGAAGGGGGCCTACGCGTTTTACGCGGACTTGGCCCGCGCGATCCGGCTGCCGTTGCGGGTGGATTTTTTGATCGTCACCAGTTACGGCTCACGGTCGAAGACATCCGGCAAAGTCAAAATGGTGACGGATCTGACAGAGGACATCGCCGGGCGGGACGTGCTGCTCGTCGAGGATATCGTGGATTCCGGCCTGACGGTCAAGTACCTGATCGGGACGCTCTCCAAGCGCAGGCCGAAATCCATCCGCGTCTGTTCCTTGCTGAGCAAACCGGAGCGACGGAAGGTGGATGTGGCGGTCGACTATGTCGGGTTTCAGATTCCCAACAAGTATGTGGTCGGGTACGGGCTCGATTACCAGCAGAAGTACCGCAACCTGCCGTACCTTGCGGTGCTGGACACGGTGGATGATGAAGGGCAGGGATTCTGACTCGCTGTTGTCAGGGTCGAGGAATCTGTGTTATGGTTGGTGGTCATTTTAAGCGGCTTCTTCGGCTTCATCTGAGGAGAAAGAGCACGGGAGCAGAACGATCCGCTCACAGGAAAAAGAAGTTGTCAGTCCTCAGTGTTCGGTTCTCAGTTGCATGACTGAAGACTGAAGACTGATGACTGAAAACTGACTGCTCCCTGGCAAGCTTGGTATGGAGGATGGCGGATGAATTCTCGGGTTAAGAATCTGTTGTTCTGGGTGGTGGTGGGTCTGTTTATGATCCTCCTGTTCAATCTGTTCAGCGTCCCCACCCATGCCCCCGAAGAAGACGTGATCTTCAGCGACTTCATGGCCCAACTGGACAAGGGCGAGATCACGAAAGTCATCATCAAAGCCAACCATATCAGCGCGATTCTCAAGGACGGCACCCGCATCCGGACCTATTCGGCCGAGTATCCCGAACTGGTCAAGGTGCTTCGGGAGCGCAACGTGCAGATCGAAGCCAAGCCGCCCGACGACAGCCCCTGGTACATCACCTTTCTCGTGACGTGGGGGCCGTTCATTCTGTTTTTGGGGCTCTGGTTCTTCCTCATGCGGCAGATGCAGATCGGCGGCAACAAAGCGCTCTCCTTTGGGAAGAGCCGGGCTCGCCTGCTGACCGAGGAGCGCAAGAAGATCACCTTTTCCGATGTGGCCGGGATCGATGAAGCCAAGGAGGAAGTGGCGGAGATCATCGAGTTCTTGAAGGACCCGCGCAAGTTCCAGAAGCTGGGCGGGCGAATCCCCAAAGGCGTGCTGATCGTCGGGCCACCCGGAACGGGCAAGACGCTGCTGGCAAAAGCCATTGCGGGGGAGGCCGGGGTGCCGTTCTTCAGCATCAGCGGCTCCGATTTCGTCGAAATGTTCGTCGGGGTCGGGGCTTCCCGCGTCCGTGATCTGTTCGAACAGGGCAAGAAGCATGCTCCCTGCATCATTTTCATCGATGAAATCGACGCTGTCGGCCGGCTGCGCGGCGCTGGCTTGGGCGGCGGCCACGATGAGCGGGAACAGACCCTCAACCAACTGCTGGTCGAAATGGATGGGTTCGATACCACCGAGGGGGTGATCCTGATCGCGGCGACCAATCGGCCGGACGTCCTGGACCCGGCGCTCCTGCGCCCGGGGCGGTTCGACCGCCAGATCGTGGTCAGCCGGCCCGATCTCCGGGGCCGCACGGAAATTCTCAAAGTTCATACGAAGAAGGTTCTGGTCGCACCCGACGTGGAATTGGAAAAGATCGCACGCGGTACCCCTGGCTTCTCGGGAGCCGATCTGGAAAACCTGATCAACGAAGCCGCTCTCTGGGCGGCCAGGCAGAATAAGAAAGCCGTCGAGAGCGTTGATTTTGAGATGGCGAAGGATAAAGTGCTCATGGGGGTTGAGCGGAAGAGCCTGATCCTGAGCGACGACGAGAAGCGGGTCACCGCGTACCATGAAGCCGGCCATGCATTGATGGCGAAGCTGTTGCCCGGCACCGATCCCGTCCACAAGGTCACGATCATTCCCCGCGGCCGCGCGCTCGGGATGACGATGCAGTTGCCGACCGATGATCGCCACAACTACTCCAAGGAGTTCCTCTACAACACGCTCGCCATCCTGTTGGGCGGACGGGTCGCGGAGGAGCTCGTCCTGCACCACATCACCACTGGGGCGGGGAATGACCTGGAGCGGGCGACCGACCTGGCGCGGAAAATGGTGTGTGAATGGGGGATGAGCGAGAAGCTGGGGCCGCTGACCTTCGGCAAGAAGGATGAGGAGATTTTCCTCGGGCGGGAGATCGCCACGCGGCGTGACTTCAGCGAGCAGGTGGCGATCGAGATCGACCATGAGGTCAAGCGTCTGGTCACCGAAAACTACGAACGGACCAAGCGGATGCTCACGGAACATATGGGCACGCTCAAGGCCTTGGCCGAAGCCCTGCTTGAAAAGGAAGTGCTCGACTCGCCCGAAATCGATCAGATCCTTCAGCGGGGCTCGCTTCCCCAGACAACCCCGGCCTGAGACTGTCGTGTTTAGTTCTCAGTTTTGAGTTTTCAGTATCTCCGCTCACGACTCAAACGTTCGACTCGCGACTCACAATTCAAAACTCGCAACTTGAGTCCCAACGTGCTCAGAGCCAGAGGACGGCTGATTCCATTGGAGGCCCCCCTGCTGATGGGGGTGCTCAACGTGACGCCCGACTCGTTTTCCGACGGGGGCCGGTACCTGGAGCCGGCCGCGGCGGTGGCGCACGCCTGTGCCATGGTCGAGCAGGGGGCGGATCTGATCGACGTTGGGGCCGAATCCTCTCGACCCGGCTCGGAGCCGGTGGAAGAGGAGGAGGAGATCCGACGTCTCATCCCAATCGTGGAAGAAGTCTGCCGCCGGACGTCTGTCCCGGTTTCGATCGACACGACCAAGTCGCGCGTCGCCCGGCTTGCGCTTGACGCAGGCGCGTGCATCATCAACGACATCAGCGCGCTCCGGTTCGATCCTCGGATGGGAGAGGTGGTCGCCGAGACGGGAGCCGGTCTTGTCCTCATGCACATGCAGGGCAGGCCGAAGACCATGCAACAGGCTCCTCGATACGAGAACGTCGTCCGGGAGGTGCAGCAGTTCTTGGTCGAACGGCTGGAGGACGCCTCCGCGGTCGGCATCGACCCGATGCAGATCCTGCTTGACCCGGGCATCGGTTTTGGCAAGAATCTCTCTCACAACCTGACGTTGCTGGCCGAAATCGGCCAGCTTCGCGCGATCGGGCGTCCGTTGCTGGTGGGCGTCTCCCGCAAGGCCTTTGTCGAACAGGTCCTGGGCTGCCCGGTCGGGGAGCGGATGATGGGGACGGCGGCGGCGGTCGCCGTGGCGGTCTTGCAAGGAGCGCTGGTGCTGCGGGTCCATGACGTGGGCCCGATGCGGGATGTGATCAGGATGGCGGGAGCCATTAAAAGCTATCAGCGCTCAGCGCTCAGCCAAAAGCTGACCGCTGAGTGCTGATTGCGCCTAAGGAGACCCATGCGAAAGCTGTTCGGAACTGATGGGGTGCGGGGAGTCGCCAATCTCGAGCCGATGACCAGCGAGACGGCCATGAAGCTGGGGCGGGCCGCGGCGCACCTATTCACACGGCGGACCGGCCGGCACCAGATCGTGATCGGCAAGGATACGCGCCTGTCCGGCTACATGCTGGAATCGGCGCTCACCTCCGGAATCTGCTCGATGGGGGTGGACGTGCTGTTGGTGGGCCCCATGCCGACCCCGGCCATCGCGTTTCTGACCCGAAGCCTCAGAGCGGACGCGGGAGTGATGATCTCCGCCTCCCACAATCCCTACCAGGATAACGGCATCAAGTTTTTTTCCAACCACGGGTTCAAGCTGCCGGATGAGTTGGAAGCGCGGATGGAAGCGCTGATCACGTCGGGCGAGATCGAGCACCTGCGGCCGACTGCTGATGCGGTCGGAAAAGCCTTCCGGATCGACGACGCAGAGGGGCGTTATATCGAGTTCGTGAAGCGGTCCCTGCCCAAGGACATAGATTTTCAGGGGCTCCGGGTGGTGGTCGACTGCGCTCATGGGGCGGCCTACAAGGTTTCTCCCAAAGTGTTCCGGGAGCTGGGGGCGACCGTCTGGGTGGTCGGCGACGAGCCGGACGGGACCAACATCAACGCCGGGTGCGGCGCGGTCCATCCGGAACGGCTGCAACAGGCGGTGCGGGACCACCGTGCCCATCTGGGCATCGCCCACGACGGAGATGCCGATCGAGCCGTCTTTGTGTGTGAAGAAGGCCGTCTGGTGGACGGCGACCATGCCATGGCCATGCTGGCGCTTGACCTCCACGCGCGAGGCCAGTTGAAGCGGCAGACCGTAGTGGGGACCGTCATGAGCAATTTCGGGCTGGAGCTCGCACTCTCGAAAGCCGGGATCACGTTGATCCGAACGTCGGTCGGGGATCGGTACCTGTTGGAGCGGATGATCTCGGAAGGGTGCAACTTCGGCGGGGAACAGTCAGGACATTTGATTTTCCTGGACCACAGCACCACCGGGGACGGGCTGATCTCAGGGCTGCAAATTTTAGCCTTGATGAAACGCACCGGCCGGTCTCTGTCCGACCTGGCCAGCTGCATGACGGCGGTGCCGCAAGTGCTTCTCAGCATCCAGGTGAAAGAGAAGCCCGATCTGGACGACCTGCCCAAGCTGCAGCAGGCGATTCGGAACGGGGAGGCCAGGTTGAACGGGACCGGCCGCGTGCTCGTCCGCTACTCCGGGACGGAACCGCTGGTCCGGATTATGGTGGAGGGGCAGCAGGATCAACTGATCCGCTCGGTTGCCGACGAACTGTCCGACGTCGTTCGCGCCTGTCTGGGGGGCATTCATTAAACGGCTCAGAGTTATCAGTGAGCAGTCTTCCGTTGTCAGTTCAAAAACTGATAACTGAGTACTGATAACTGAAACCCTCTTCGCGGTTCACGTCCTCTTCACAGTTCACGGGTAACGTTTCACGTCTCCATGCTTCTTCCTCTCACCGCGGGAGCACACGGGCGAGCGTCGACATGATCTTTGCCCTGACCATTTGTCTCGGACTGGGGGCCCTTGTGCTGCGCAAGGTGGACACGAGAGAAGCCATTCTGTTGTTGGCCCAAGCGGCGCTGATCGTGATCCTGATCACGATCCTTGAGCAGCATGCCCGCCGGGAATAACCGAGCCGCTGGTCTATGCTGTATCCTAAACGGAGGAAGGAAACCGATGGTTCGGACAGTTGAATGGAAGAACGGGGCGGTGCGGCTCCTGGATCAGAGCTTGCTCCCAGAGAAGGTCGTGTTCCTGGACTGCCGGGACTACCAGACCGTCGCCCGGGCCATTACTGAGTTGCGTGTGCGGGGAGCGCCGGCGATCGGGGTGACGGCGGCTATGGGAGTGGCCCTAGGCGCACAATCAGTGAATGCAACAAGTTATGATAATTTTTCGTATGCGATGCTTGAGGTATTTAACTGCCTTGCAGCCACGCGACCGACTGCCGTCAACCTGTTCTGGGCCATCGACAGGATGAAGCAGGCACTGGCGGCCTTGCGGGATCGGTCGGTGGCTGAGATCAAGCGGTGCCTCGTGGAGGAGTCGCAGCGCATCCTCGACGAAGACATTGCCATGAACAGGGCGCTGGGGCGACATGGAGCGGCGCTCGTCAAGGACGGGCACACCATCCTCACCCATTGCAACGCGGGGGCGTTGGCCACGGCCGGCTACGGCACGGCGCTCGGTGTCGTACGCGCCGCGTGGGAGGAAGGCAAGAAGATCCGGGTGCTGGCTGATGAAACCCGCCCCGTGCTGCAAGGGGCCCGTCTGACCGCCTGGGAGTTGATGCAGGACGGAATCCCGGTGACCCTGATTACCGACAACATGGCCGGGGCGCTCATGCAGCAGGGGCTGGTCCATCTCTGCATCGTCGGGGCGGATCGCATTGCGGCCAACGGCGACGTGGCCAACAAGATCGGAACCTATTCCGTTGCCGTGCTCGCCAAGGCCCACGGGATTCCCTTTTACGTCGCGGCGCCCCATTCCACGATCGACTTGGCGACGCCGTCGGGGGAGCAGATCCCGATTGAACAGCGTAACCCGCAGGAAGTGACGTCGGTCTGCGGGGGAGCCCAAGTGGCGCCGATCGGCGTCGAGGTCTTCAACCCAGCCTTTGACGTGACGCCGGCGTCCTACGTGACCGCCGTGATTACCGAGCGGGGGGTTTTCCAGCCGACTGAACTGACGGATCGCTTTCGTTCCTGAGCCGTACGCTCCCGCTCGTCGCTTGAATCCAGCCGAAGGCTTCCTCTAGAATGAGGTTGCTGTTGGGCGGCAAGCCTTATCAACCTCTACCGGAGAAAGCAACGGAACATGAGCGAAAGGACATTGGCCATCATCAAGCCTGATGCAGTCAAGAAGAAGGTGATCGGGGACATTATCGCGCGATACGAAGCCGTCAATCTCAAGCCGATTGCCATGCGCATGCTGTCGTTGTCGAAGGCGGCGGCGGAAGGGTTCTATGCCGTCCATCGGCACCGTCCGTTTTTCGACAGTCTGACCACCTTTATGTCCTCCGGGCCTGTCGTGGTGCTGGTTCTGGCCGGGGATGACGCCATCAAGCGTCATCGCGAGCTCATGGGCGCCACCGATCCGGCGAAGGCGGACCAGGGCACAATCCGGGCTCTCCACGGGACCTCCATAGAATACAACGCCGTCCACGGGTCCGATTCTCCGGATACCGCCCGATTTGAGATCGGGTATTTCTTTTCGGAGATGGAACTGGCGGTGCGGTGATCGAACGGGGTGCGACGTCCGACCGCCGCGCTTCAGCCGTCTTGCCGGCCATGTACGGCTCGCTCAGTCTGACCCCTGACGCGCCTCATCAAGGGATGAACTCAGGATCCTCCCGCTCTGTTCTGACCACGCTGTCCCGTTTGACCAGTACGCTGCTCGTCTCGATTCTCTTGTGGGCCGGGTGTAGTGCGCCGAAGGTCGCGCCGACCCATGGACCTGTTCGTGCAACCGGTCCTGCCGATCCGGCCATCGAAATCCAGTCCAGGCTCCTCCAGGAGGCTAAGCTCTCGCTTAGCCAGGGGCGTCACGAGACAGCCAGGTTGCTCCTGCAGCGCCTGCTCGCAGCCCATCCCAAGTCGCCGTCGCTTCCGGAAGCCCACTGGTGGCTGGCCCGCTCCTACGAGCAGACCGGTGAGATCCAGCAAGCCTTGACCCAGTATCGTCACATGATCCGGGCAGCCCCGGAGGGGGGCCTTGCGCTGCAAGCTCAAAAACGCATCGCCGAGCTGGAACAGGCCTTGGCGGCCATTCTTGGCGGAGGCGCCGGGCGCATCGCGATTCTGATTCCCGCGAGGCTCATGCCGCCGTCACAGACCCTCGAAACGTGGGTGCGGGAGCTCGTTGAGGCCGGCGTCACAACCCTGGTGGTGGAGGCGGGCACGACCCAGGCGTGGAAACAGCCACAGGGAGAGGACGGACCGTCACGGTCCCAAGGGGCGCGCCAAGCCGGCGTCTATTTTCACACCCACTGGGCTCCGATGGTTCGAGATGTCGTTGGACAACTGATTCCTGTCGCCCATCGGCACGGGCTTCGAGTTTACTCGGCTGTTGCCCTCTGGCGTATGAGCTGGCTTGAGCCTCACCTGGGGTGGACCGAGCAGGCCTATGACAGGACGAAGCAGCAGCTTGTTGCGTCGGAGAAATTGGACCTCCTGCACCCGGCCTTTCAGGAGTACCTCATCGGCCTGCTCACTGATCTGGCTGCTGGCGGAGTCGATGGAGTCCTTTTCCTGGCCGATGTCCATCTGGAATCAACCGCTACCCCGGGATTCAGCCCCTACGGGCTCAGGGCTTTTGAACGGGATTTCGGCGTCAAGCTAGATCCTGAGACGCTTGTAACCTCGGCCAATGCCGTGATCCCCGTGGAGTCCCAGCGGGATTCTGCTCCGGAGTTGTGGCAGTGGGTCGGCTGGAGAGCCAGAGAAACGCTCAAGGTGATAGATCGGTTGCGACACGCACTCCGCAAGCAGTCGCCCGGCATTCAGGTTGCGCTGGAAGTGCATCCTGAAGCCGTGACCGACCCGACCAGGGCGCTTGTCCGACTGAATGAAGACTTTCTGGAAGCCAAGCGATTGCGGTTTGACGCGTACGTTATCGGCGGGCCGCTCTCAGTTGGATCGGGAGAAGAAGAGCGTGTGAACGGGGTCGTCAAGCGGGCCGTAGAATTGCTCGGCGGTGCCGGGCGCATTTGGGTGACGGTGCCTCTGTCAGGCAAGGACATTGCGCGGGAGCTTGCCGCATTCAAGTTGGAGGCAGACCGCTCGTTAATCGGCACCGGCACGGGGGTCATCTACCGGCCGATCGTGAACGGACCGACCGGCGCCGTTCCTTGACAAATCAAGTCTGCTGCAACTAGGATCGCCCGACAATTTTCCTGATCGTCCGGCGCGTTTTTCGTCAAGGAGAAAGAGCGATGGAGCCGACCAATTTGCGGTACCATGAAGAGCACGAGTGGATCAGGGTCGAGGGCCGACAGGCCACCCTGGGGATCAGCAATTTTGCGCAGGATGCGCTCGGGGACATTGTGTTCATCGAGCTGCCGAAGACGGGGACGGTGGTCACGGCCGGGCAGCAGATCGGGGAGGTGGAATCCACGAAAACGACCTCCAGCATCTATACCCCCGTGAGCGGCACGATCGTCAAGATTAATCCCGACTTGAAGGATCATCCGGAAGTCGTCAATTCGGATCCCTACGGCGAAGGCTGGATGGCCGTGATCGACCTGTCCGACCCGAAGCAAGTGGACGGGCTGATGACCGCCGCCCAGTATGACACCTTCCTGGCTTCTAACAAATAATCATGCCGGGACAGACACACATCGTGATTCTGGGCGCCGGACCGGGCGGGTACGTGGCGGCAATCCGGGCGGCCCAACTTGGAGCCCGCGTGACCGTGGTCGAGAACCAGGCGCTCGGCGGCGTCTGCTTGAACTGGGGCTGCATTCCGAGCAAGGCCCTGCTGGCGGTGGTGGAATTGGGGGAGAAGGCCAAGAAGGCAGCCGAGATGGGTCTGCAGCTCGGCGGAGCGGTCAGCTACGACTTGGCCCGTATGGTCGCCCGGAAAAATAAAGTCGTAGGTGGGTTGGTCAAAGGAATCGCGACGCTGTTGAAAACGTGGCGCATCGACCATCTGGACGGGACGGGCACCTTGCTCGATGAGCGGACGGTCTACGTCGTCAAGCGGGATGGGGGCGAAGCCAAAGTCCAGGCGGACGCCGTCGTTCTGGCGACCGGTTCCTCCTGGCCCAACCTTCCGTTGTTTCCCATCGACGGTGGGCAGATCATCACGAGCAAAGAGGCGTTGGATCTGACCGCGATCCCGTCCAGCCTGCTGATCATCGGTGGAGGCGTTGAAGGCTGCGAGTTCGCTTCCCTCTATAGCGGCCTCGGCACGCAGGTGACGATGGTCGAGCTCATGCCGCGCATCCTGCCGTTGGAAGACGAGGAAATTGCTTCTTTCATGGACCGAGAGTTAAAGAAACAAGGCGTGACGATCCAGACCGGCACCACAGTGGACAGGCTGGAGCGGCAAAGCGGACCGGTGAAGGTCATCCTGAAGGACGGGACGACGATTGAAGCAGAGAAGCTGTTGGTGTCGGTCGGGCGAGGGTTCAACAGCAGCGGGATCGGCCTGGAAAAGGTCGGTATACAAGTCGGGAAGCGGGGCGAGATTCTCGTGAATGACCGGTTGGAGACCAACGTACCGGGCGTCTATGCGATCGGCGATGTGGTCGGCAAGGCCATGCTGGCCCACGTGGCGTCCGCCCAGGGGAAAGTCGCGGTCGGGAACATCATGGGCCACTCACGAGCGATCGCCTACGATGTGGTTCCAGCAGGCATCTTCACCCTGCCTGAGATCGGCCGGGTCGGCTTGACGGAGCAGCAGGCACGCGAGCGAAGCGCCACGCTGGGACGCAAGCCGGACACGGATGTCAAGGTCGGTCGGTTCCGCTACATGGGGCTGGGAAGAGCGCAAGGGGCCGGGGAGACCACCGGCCTGTTCAAAATCATTGCCGATGCGAAGAGCGGAGCGATCCTGGGCGTCCACATCGTCGGCTCCCATGCAGCCGATCTCGTGCACGAAGCCGCGCTCGCCATGCAACTTGGGGCGACGGCCTCCGCGGTGGCCGACATGATCCATGCCCATCCGACCTTGGCCGAAGGGATGATGGAAGCGGCCGAGGATGTGGAAGGAATGGCGATCCATCTCGCACGCCAACGAACGTCCTAAAGTCTGAAAGTCGTCAAGTCGTACAGTCTTGAGACTTTCGATATTTTGACTCACGGACTTTCTAGACTATGGTCCAGTCGTTGCTGATCAAACTTGCCATGTTGGCGAGCATCGTCGCCCTGGTCCTCTTGATCGGATGGCCGACCGGGCAGGACTCCCCCGCCGATTCGCTCCGCGTCGCTGCCCAGGACTCGGCCACGCTTAACCCCGATCATGACGCTGCATCGAGGCACGATGCAGGTAACGGCGTCTTGCAGCCGAGGGAAGCCGACCGTGCGTCACAGAAGGCCAAGCTCAATATTAATCGCGCGACGGTCCAGGAGTTGCAAGCTTTGCCCGGTATCGGAGAGGTTCTGGCCCAGCGAGTGGTTCAGTATCGGGGCGTGCATGGGCCGTTCAAGACAATCGAAGGTCTGATGAAAGTGAAAGGGATCGGGCCGAAGCGCATGGATCAGCTCCGGCCTCTGTTGGTGGCCGGGGTGCCGGTCTCCTCCCATCAGCAGACGTCCCCGCTCGGTCGTGAGGCGGCGGGTTTAGGGAAAAGGCAAGGGCTGTGAAGGAACTGGAACGCCAATTAGGCTTGATCCTCCGTGGGGCGGCGGAGGTCATCCAGCAGAGCGAGTTGGAATCCAAGCTGGCTCGGTCTCTGAAAGAGAAACGCCCCTTGCGAGTCAAGGCCGGCTTTGATCCCACCGCGCCGGACCTGCACCTCGGCCACACGGTGTTGATTCACAAGTTGAAGCACTTCCAGGAGCTCGGCCACCAGGTGATTTTTCTGATCGGCGATTTCACCGGCATGATCGGAGACCCGACCGGTGTCTCCGAGACCCGCGTCGCCCTCACAAAGCAACAGGTGCTGGAGAATGCCAAGACCTATGAGCGGCAAATCTTCAAGATGCTCGACCCCCAGCACACGACCGTGGTCTTCAACAGCCAATGGATGAGTCCCATGACAGCGGAAGACTTGATCCAGCTCAGCGCCCACTACAGGGTGGCTCGGATGCTGGAGCGAGAGGATTTCCATACGCGCTACCACGAGCAGAAGCCGATCAGCATCCACGAATTCCTCTATCCCCTTATCCAAGGCTATGACTCGGTGGCGCTCAAGGCCGATATGGAACTGGGCGGAACGGACCAGAAGTTCAACCTGCTGGTCGGGCGCGATCTCCAGCGAGACTATGGGCAGGAACCGCAGGTGGTGCTGACGATGCCGTTGCTGGAAGGGACCGACGGGGTCCGGAAGATGAGCAAGAGCTTCGGGAACTCCATCGCGCTAGAGGACCGTCCGTCGGACATGTTCGGAAAGGTCATGTCTATCAGCGATACGCTTATGCTGCGATACTATGAATTGCTGACCACGGAGAATCTGGAAAGTATCAAGGCTTCTCATCCGATGCAAGCCAAGCAAAAGCTGGCGGAACTGCTCGTAGCTCGCTATCACGGGAGCGAGGCTAGTCGGCAGGCCAAGGCCGATTTCCAGCAGAAATTTCAGGAACGGGAGTTTCCTTCCGAGCCGGATATCCATATGACGTTGACGGTAGACGATATGCTAGAGAAAGACGCCAGAAGCAGCAGCAGTCTTCAACTCGTGGCCCTGATCGCAAAAACCAACGAGTCCAGCAAGAGCGAAGCGAGACGACTGATCATTCAAGGGGGGATCGAAGTCGATGGCAAGAAGGAAGCCGATCCTGACAAGCTCATTACTTTCACGCTAGGGCAACAACGTCGTCTCAAGATCGGTCGGCGAAAGTTTGCCGTTGTAGAATTTAGGCCCTGAATCGATAGCCGCTTTCTTGACTTGGTGGCAGAGGCAGCGTAGGATTCGATGTGTCTTCTGGCATCTGATAAGGAAGTCCGCATCCACTTCCGGTGTAAGCCGGGCACGACATATGATACGGGTCTGCGAGCGCCGGTCATTCAAGTATCATTGCCCTTCGTCGAGCAGGAATCGGGCGGGCGTAGCTCAGTGGTAGAGTCCTAGCTTCCCAAGCTAGTTGTCGTGGGTTCAAATCCCATCGCCCGCTCCAAACTGCCGTAAGATGGTCAACGTGCATCGTCATTCAGTAGCTTGACGAGCAAGATAGATTTGGACCCACGACAAGGGGGATTTCGAAGGGGGCGTACCCCCTTCGTGGGGATCGTACAAGGGGGCTGGCCCCCTTTGTAGGAGCCGGCGAGGCAAGCGTCAGGGCCGAGCCGGCGACGGAGTGGGTTCAAATCCCATCGCCCGCTCCATACCTCGCTTGCATGAGTAGAGAGTGATTTTCCATTTCAAAGTTCTTCCAGGGATTTGAGGGACTGCCTGTGAACCCTCATGTCCTTTTGTTGTTTCAGTTTCTGCGAATGAGTGGCGGCAAGGGTGAGTGCAAGCTTGTGTTTGTCAAACAGTCTTGAGCCTCGGCGGGGACTGGAATGAACCGACAAGGGGAGGTACGGCGATCATGATGAGAGACAGGGTGGTGCTGGGTTGGGGCATGGCGGCTGGGATGGTCGGTGGGACACTGGCGGGCTTTTTGTTGGCTGGAACGCCGGTGATGGCCCAGGAAGGAGCGGGCCCGGAGCGCAAAATCGTAAGCGCGGAGGAGTTTCGTCTGGTGGACAAGGCGGGTGCCGTCCGGGCCCTCATTTCCTTCTCGGGCGCTGGAGATCCATATTTGCAGTTGACCGATCGGAAGGGAGTCGATCGGGTCTGGCTCGGGGTCGCGACCGAAACCGGCCTGGCTGTGCGGGATGTCACCACCAAGACGCGAGTGCTGCTGAGCCTTGGCCCTGACGGGGACCCGTCCCTCGTGCTGAGGAACCGGCAGCATAAAGCCCGCTTGTTTACCCCAGAGTAAACCTGTTTGTTTTCGAAAAACGAGCAGCTCCGGCCGCGGGATCACTGGGGCCGGGGTTGCCAGTCTTTGCTGTGGCGTTATTGCAACAAAGAAGCTGCATTTCCTCACGCCGGCCATTCAAGTCCGGCCTCTTTTCAACCGACTCTATTCTAAGCGGTTCTTCTATATCTAACCGGCTGGTGAGATCATGATCCTTCAGCGGGTCGTGCTGATAGTGTGGTGCCTCTTTTTTAACCTTCCTTCGGCCGGGTGGGCTGAAGAGTCTATCCGGACGATCATCACCAAAGACGGCAAGCAAGTTGAGGGAACGATCGTCGGCGGGTCGCTCACGATCAAGTCGGCGATCAAAACGCGCGAGATCGAGGCCCGGCGCATTCATGCCCTGTCACGCAACCTGCTGAAGGATGACGAGGGGCATACCCTTGTCGGTGCGCTGACGATCCTCGGCGGAGACATGCAGGTGATGACGGACAAGGGCACGGTGACCATCCCGGCGCAGAACATTGAGCTGATCAAGGCAACGGACATGTTCATGACGCCACGGCATCCAAGCGGTGGCGGGACGGCCGGCGAAGGGTCGCAGGACCCGGCGCAGCTCATCCTCGGCCGGTGGCAGGATTCCTCCAGCATCACTTGGGAGTTCTTCAAGGATGGAACGCTGGTGTCGGGCCAGCTTGCCGGACGCTACAGCTTCGTCGGCTCTCATCGGGTCAAGATCGAGGTCAATTCGCCGGTCGGGATGCAGGAGGGACCGGCCTTTGTGATGCCGGGCATGCAGGCAGTCCGCGTCTACGAGATCGTGGATCTCTCTGGCGAGCAGTTCGTCTGGGACTACCAGGGCAATCAGATGACCCTGACACGTGTTCCTTAGCCTTCCGCGCGTTGTTCCGACCGGAGGGGAGAAACGAGGGGGGCCAGACGAGGCTAGACGGCTTTCTTCACGAGGCCGGTGCGGAGGCAGCGGGTGCAGACCCGGATCCGCCGATGGGACCCGTTCACCAGCGCCCTGACGGTTTGGAGATTCGGACTGAAGGTGCGCTTGGTTTTGTTGTTGGCATGGCTGACATTATGTCCGAATTGATGCCCCTTGCCACAGAGATTACATATGAACGCCACGATGAGGCTCCTTCTTTGAACGACTGTTCGTTGTCTACAGACGGAGCCTATGCTACCATACGGTCGCCCCGTCTGACAACTCTCTCCACGTGCCAGGTCAGGGGCTTCCGCGGACCTAATGGAGCAACTTCAGCATATCGTGCAGCGCCTGGCCCGCCCCATTGAGTTTGCCAGCCGTGACGCCTACGCCCATCTGTCCACGGTCAAGAATCTCGGCTCCTTCGTATCCCGTCAGGTCGTCGAAGCCCTGGCCGAGCACATCTATCCCCCTGTCATTGAAACCGATCTGTTAACCCTGCGTCAGCTTTTTGCCGATTACGAAACGGTTCTCGATCAGGCGGAGCGGAAGCGTCGCCTTGTCGGTGCTCGAGCTATCCTTAACCGGCTTGAGACGGCGGCTGGACAGGGGCATGGAGTCATGAGCCAGGACAACGCCGCGTCGCCCATTCGCCGCGTCACCGCGTCGGAGACACGGGGACACGGGGACGCGGGGACGCAGCATGCCACTCACCCCGCACTCTCGGCACGGGACTTATGGAATATCCCGATTCGCTTTGCGAAGGGGGTGGGGCCCAAGCGCGCCGCCTTGATGGAACGGCTGGGGATCCGGACGGTCGAGGATGCCCTCTGGTTTCTCCCGTGGCGATATGAAGACCGCTCAGTAGTCACTCCCATCGGACAACTTACGATAGGCACGAAGGCGACGATTTGCGGGGTGGTGCGCCGGAGCCATCTCAAACGAACCGCCCGCCGCCGCATGAACATCCTGGAGGTGACCGTTGAGGATGCCACGGGCACGTTGCCGTGCGTGTACTTCAACCAGCCCTATTTGGAGGCGGTGCTGAAACCGGGCGCCCGCGTCATGATGAGCGGGCTTGTGACGGCGAGCCGAAGAGGCTGGCCCGACCTGCGGATGGACGCCCCCCAGTACGAAGCCTTGGGAGAAGACCATGAGACACCGTTGCACGTGGGGCGCATCGTACCCATCTATCACGAAACAAAGGGGCTGACGTCTCGGCTTCTTCGAGTCATTCTCAGGAGCCTGCTGGATCACTATGCGGCTGGGGTGGACGAGGTGCTGCCGGCTCCCGTGCGAGAGCGGCTCCGTCTGCCGGCCTTCTCGACCGCCGTCACTGCTGTTCATTTTCCTTCGTCCCCAGCCGATCTGGAAGCTCTGGACCGTGGAACCACCGGAGCGCATCGGCGACTGGCTTTTGAAGAGTTCTTCGTCCTGGAGCTGGCCCTGGCTCTTCGGAAACGGTCCGTGGAAGAGGAGGTCAAGGGCATCCGGTTCGACGGCGGGACACAACTTCTTGTCCGCTTACGGAAACTGCTGCCGTTCCAATTGACGGCTGCGCAAGAGCGGGTCTTGTCCGAGATCCAGCGTGATATGGCCTCGCTCCGGCCCATGAATCGGCTGATCCAGGGCGACGTGGGTTGCGGGAAGACCGTCGTGGCCCTGGCGGCGATGGTGACCGCCTGCGGGTCCGGGTACCAGGCCGCCCTCATGGTGCCGACAGAGATCCTGGCCGAGCAACATTATTTCAACTTGCGCCATCTCCTTCACACTCTTGGGCTGGAGGCGGTTTTGCTGAAGAGCGGCGGCACAGCCAAGGTGCGGACTGTGGCTCTTGACAAGATCAGGTCGGGAGAAGCACATGTCGTCATTGGAACCCACGCCTTGATCCAAAAGGGCGTCCAGTTCGCCAGGCTCGGGCTGGCAGTGGTGGATGAGCAGCACAAGTTCGGGGTCTTGCAGCGGAAGACCCTGCTGGAGAAAGGGTACCGTCCGGACGTGCTCGTGATGACGGCTACGCCCATTCCTCGGACTCTCGCCATGACGGTCTACGGCGATCTGGATCTGTCGGTCATCGACGCCTTGCCGCCCGGGCGCAAGCCGGTCGTGACCTGGCTCTTCAACGACTCCCAGCGGCGTCGGGCCTACCGCGTGCTTCATGATGAGTTGCGGGTCGGTCGTCAGGGCTACGTCGTCTACCCTCTGATCGAGGAATCGGAGAAGGTGGACCTGCAGGCGGCAATCCAGGGGGCGGAGCGGCTCCAGAAGGAGGAATTCCGATCCTCCCGCGTGGGCTTGCTCCACGGCCGTCTCAAGACCGATGAGAAAGAGCGGGTGATGGCGGCTTTCAAGGCGGGAGAGATCCATATTCTGGTCGCCACGACCGTGATCGAGGTCGGGGTGGATGTACCGAACGCGACCGTGATGCTCGTGGAACATGCCGAGCGCTTCGGCCTCGCGCAGTTGCATCAGTTAAGGGGGCGGGTCGGCCGCGGCGCGCAACAGTCCTACTGTCTGCTCCTGGCTTCGGGCGGAAGGAGGGCCGAGGGTGGAGAATCCCTGCTAATGTCGGAGACCGGACCCTCTTCTCGTGGCTCCGGCGCTCAGCCGGCACGGCGCCGGCTGGACGCGCTCGTCAAGAGCTCGGATGGGTTTGTCATTGCCGAGGAGGACCTGCGCATCCGGGGACCGGGGGAATTTTTCGGGGTGCGACAGTGGGGACTGCCGGAGTTCCGCGCGGCTAACTTGGTTCGTGACGGCGCGCTGCTGGAGCAGGCCAGGCAAGAAGCCTTTGCGCTGCTGGCGTCCGATCCGCACTTGACCCATCCGGCCCATCACGCGTTGAAGACTCTGATGTTGCGCCGGTGGAAGGCCAAGCTGGATCTGGGGGCGGTGAGTTAGAAGGGCGAGAGGCAAGGGGTGAGGGGATAAGAGCCTCCGACCCAGAGCCCCGTGCCTCTCGTCATTTGGAGGAAACATGGGCATTCTGCAGCGCATCAAGCATGATTTAAAGACCGGCTGGGCTCACCTCCGCTACGGGACCGCGCGGGCCGCTAACCGTGCGCTGGAGGAGGCGGAATTACTCGGCTTCCGGTTGGAGCTGCGCAAGCTGGACGACCGGCTCAAGGACCTCTATCGCGATATGGGGGAGCGGGCCGTCGAGCTCCATGAACGTGGTGAACCGGCTGAACAGATTTCCTCTGACTTCGAGATCACCCGGGGAGCCGACCAGGTCCAGATGCTGAAAGCCGAGCGGGCCAAGCTTCTGGCTGACCTGAATGAGACCCAAACCTCCCCCTGATTGCCTACGGATGAGCCTAAGCCACCGGCTCATCGCCTCTCGTTCAATACCATCACGATGATTTTGGCTGGGATCGACATCGGAACCTTGACCTGCCGGCTGTTGATCGCCCTGGTTGAGGACAACGGGCATCTGGTCGAGCTGCGGTCGGATCGGCGGGTCCTGCGCCTTGGTGAAGGCCTGGACCAGGGAAAACGGCTGCTTGTCCCGGCCATGCAGCGTGTCATTGGGACGTTACGCGAGTGGCGAGAGGTGATCGACACCCATCAGGTGGACGGGGAAATTGTGGTCGCCACGAGCGCCGTGCGGAATGCCGTCAACCGCGACGAATTCCTGGCCAAGGTCAAGCAGGAGATGGGACTGGCGGTTGAGGTCATCAGCGGAGAAGAAGAGGCTCGTCGGACGATGTTGGGTATCCGAAGCGGTCTTCCGGCCGACGTGACCGCCATCCTGGGTCTGGACATCGGCGGCGGGAGCACCGAATTTATCCTGGACCGGCCGGGGAGACCGCCGGTCGTCCGTTCCGTCGAGCTCGGGGTGGTGCGGCTCACGGAACGGTGTCTGGCGCATGATCCGCCGACGGTCCAGGAACTGGTGGAGGCCCGGAGCCTGGTCAAGCGCAGCGCCCAGACCGTGCGGACCGCACTCGACGACCTTGCGGGCGTGACCTTTGTGGGCACGGCCGGCACGATCACCACGTTGGCGGCCATGGCTCAGAAGCTCCCGGTCTATGTCGGGTCCCGCATCCACAACTACCGGTTGAGCCTGGAGGACACCCGGAGGCTGGAGGCGGAGGTCCTCGCCTGCACGAAAGCTCAGCGAACGAAATTATTGGGGCTGGAGCTAGGCCGGGAAGATGTGATCGTGGCCGGCACGATCATTTTGCGCGAGGTCATGGAAGTCATGGGGTTTGCCGTGTGCCTGGTCAGCGATCTGGGCCTTCGTGAAGGGATTGTGCTGGATCTGGCGGCCCGCCTGCGCAACCGTGAAGCATGAGGCGTGAAACGTAAGGCGTAACGACACACCTATTCATTTTCTGTTTCTGTCCGCCTTACGCCTGACGCCTAACGGGTTCATCGTCCCTGTGAGTACCAGCGAAACCCCTTCGTTTCCTGAAAGGCGGCGCGCGGAGCTGTCCCTGGTTTTTGCAGGAGCAGGACCTTAAAGTCCCAGAGCCCGAACCAAGCCGGGTCGATGATCTCGTGATAGTGGCAACCCAGGAGCTTGGGCAGCATGGGACCGAGGGCCTTGCTCAGTTCCGCTTCCGTGTAGGCCCGGATGGCGAAGGGTTTCCCTTGCGCCGCGCAGAACCGCTGAATCGTATACGCGGCGCCGGTGCAGAGCAGGCGGGTGTCCGGCTTGATCATGAAAAATTGCGGTAAGGCGACATGCTGTTCCTGAAAACCCAGCCAGCGTGAGACATGCTGCAGGTGCCTGTACTGGACTTCATATTCCGTATGGCCTGGCAGCTTGACGGACGCCGGCCAGCCTTCCTCGATCCCGAATTCAATCAGGATCGCGCGACCGCCCGGCTTGAGGACGCGCCAGAGCTCGCTTACAAACCGGATCGGCCCCAGGTTGAAGATGAACTCCTGCGGCAGGTCAGGATCAAGAGGCAGCCGGACACGTCTGATCCAGTCCAGCGCTTCCTGGTGCAGGGGCGTGGTGCCCTTGCCGGATTCCACTTCTTGCCTGGTCAACAGCACCGGAGTCATGTCGGCCAGGTTTTCGTTGTCGATGACCAGGTCCACGGACGCGCTACGGAAGGGCAGCCATTCCGCGTTCCCCTGCGTGCCGCTGCTCCGCCATCCTGTTTCTCGGGCGAGCCTGAGCTGAGAAGGAATGAAAGGACTGGTGAGGTCCAGGAACAGGTACCGGACTCCATCCTTCTCGGTCGGCGATAGTTCGGCCGCCATTTCACGAGCCACATAGCCAAGCCCGCCCCCGACTTCGACGACGTTTTGAGGCTTGGGGTTCCACCAGCCGAGGCGGCGGAGGTGCTGGGCCAGCAGGCGTCCGTAGGTCAAGCCCTGCAGCGCCTCGCTGGGCTCTCGAAAGAGGTGGGAGACGGTCGTCTCGATCTGGTCGAAGTGGCCCTCCTGCGTGGCGATGTCGTGGCGGTGAAATTCGGATAGGTGCTCCGCTCCCTCGAACCCCTGGGAGCTGGACCAGCCCTCTCGAATTTGCTGGAGCAGGAGATCCCACTTGGCGCTGCTGCGGTGCTGTCCAGACGGAGGCTCGGCGCCGAAATAACAGAGGGAATAGCGGGGCAGGGACCAGCGTTCCAGGTGCCAACGGCCGGTCTCCCCATCCGGACCGCAGACCCACTTACCGTATTTCTCCAGGAGCCAGGAGACCGTGACATGCCCACTCAAGGAATTCAGGAGCTCAATCCCCATCCGGTTCAAGCGAACCAGCGGCAGGCGATCGTCGAGTGGGGTGAGCCACCACTCGACGGGTGCATGTTGATAGATCACCATGTCGGGCATTCTCCAGACGCGCAGGTTCAGTACGTCGCCCGTCAACGCGAGTGGTTCCTGGAGTGTCGGCATCTGGTTCATGGGTGGAGGATCTGTTCGAGTGCGTGCTGGTGGCAGAAGGGTACACGAAGGGCTGGCATGAGGCAAGCCACGGACGGGGGGCCGGAATCAGCGGGGAGATGGCCTCAGGTCTGTGAAGGAGTTGGTGCTGGCTCGACGACGATGAGCACGCCTCGCATGATCGGATGCAAGCCGCAATGGTAGGGGTAGCGTCCCGGAGGCAGACCGGGAACCGTATAGTGGCCGTTCGGAGCTACTGCCCCCGAGTCAAAGGCACAGGGCCCCTCCGTGAGGCAGCCGTCGTGAATGACCGTGTGCGGGGAGGGAGTCGGATTATCCCAGCGGATGGGGGCGCCGGTTGTGACGGTGGCCGCCGCCGGCAGAAAGTAAGGAGAGATGCTCTCGATAATGATCTGAAACTGAGGAGGAGTGGCCAGGGCAGGCAGGGCCCCCAGCGTCAACAGTCCCACCATGAAGACTATTCCCCTCAGTTCCTTCACGTTCTTGCTCTCATGAATTTTTGGGACATGTTTTCGCCCGACATTTTCCTCGATATGCGAAACGCGGGAAAATTTATATCGTATTGCATTATACCATAATATCATGTGCTTCTTCGGCTGACAGCGACCGTGTAGAATTTTTGAGTGTCCCGGGGTCTGCCGATCCCGTGAAGTCGAGCGATTCCCGGCGGTTGTGCTGTGATGGAGTGTCGCTTCTTTTGGCTCACGCGAGAAAGGCTTTGCGAAGGCGGATCAGGAAGGCATTGACTATTTCGGGGTCTGGGTGGTGCGTACAGAGGGTCAACCTTCGAGTCGCTTCTTGGGTCAGACCCTCCCCCAGGTCGATGATCTGGCCGGTGCTGAAGGCTCCAGCTTTGATTTTCACGATGGTCTCGCCGATCTGAGTCTCACCGATCCGAATGGTAAAGGTGCCGGTCGCAAGCAGCTCGCAGAGACCGTGCAGCACCCGCACGTATGCCACGGCATACTTTGCCGGGCGGGAATCCTTTTTCTCCAGCAATTTTTTCCGCTGGTTGACGGCATAGCCGGTGAACGCCTCGTAGGCGCGCTCCGGCTCCCAGCAGGCGGAGAAGAGCGAACGGAGCTCGGTGCCCCACTGATCGATGGAGACGATCGGGGCCAGGAAGGTCTCCAGGATCAGCGGATGGCTTTGGACGGCCAGCGAAAGGAACCGACCGACTTCCCAGGAAGTCTCATCTTCGTCTCCCTCGCTCATCCGGACTCCCTGGTACTTGGCGTCCAGACGGAGCAGTTCGGCGGTGGGAATCACAAAGACGCTGCGGTAGTCGGCATCACTCTCAGGCCCGGCGAGCCCGTGGGCCTGCGAACCGACGAGCACTTTCAGGATGTGATGGGATGCTTGCATGGGATCGAGTTGTCATACTATACCGATTGTCTGCTTCTGGCTAGGGGAGGGGAGTAGAAGGCTCTTCCTCTCCTTGCTATACTGAACGCCCTGGCCATCAGTATCAGCGCGCCGCCAGAGGGTGACGCGCTTCGGGGATCCGGTCATGTCAGCGTTGTTTCGACTCATCGTTGCGGTGTTCTTGCCTAGCTTCTGGGGTCTTCCTCAGCCGGTGTTGGCCTTCACCATCACCGCCCCAGCGAAGGGCACGGTCCTGCACGCGGGACAGGACATTACAGCCAGCGTCGACCTCGGCTCTGAAGTCGGGGTGCGACTCGTCCAATACTACTGGTATCGCCAGGGCGATGAACCGTTGGTTTCTCAGCAGGCGCAACCGTCCCTGGTCGCGACCTCCTCTTCCATCCCTCCCTATGGCGGCAGGCTGAAGGTGCCGCCGGAGGCGATCGGCCAGATGCGCCTGCTGGCCGTCGGTGAGGTGACCAGGGGCCGGCTGGCGGGGCAGGAAGAATTCGATGAGATCCTGGTCCAGATCGAGCCGCCGGCGGACCTGACCGGCATCGAGTTCGAGGTGGAAAAACCCTGGCGCCTGGACACCTTGGGCAAGATTCATGAGATCCCTGTGGTCGGACAGTTCGCCGATGGAGTCGTGCGCCGGATCGGGGGAGCCTCTGCCGGCAGCCGGTTTCAGAGTTCGAGCGATCAAGTGATTATGTTGCTTGCCGGCGGTCTGCTGCGGGTCGTCGGCAATGGGAGGGCCACGCTGACCGTAACAAACCGAGGGAAGGAAGGCACGCTCGACGTCGTTGTGAAAGCGAACGCCGAGCTCAACCAGATCCCGATCGCCCGCGCCGGTCCTGACTTGACTGTCAAGGCCGGGGCGACGGTGCAATTGAGTGCGCTCGGAAGCTCCGATCCAGATGGGGACCCCCTCAGGTATGAGTGGGAGCAGATCAGGGGCAACAAAGTCTCGCTGCTCGACGCCAACAGTCCCAAAGCGACGTTCGTGGCCCCCAGGGTTTCAGCCAAACGTCTCTTGACCTTCAAGCTGCGGGTGACCGATATGAAGGGACCGGATACGGTGAAGGGAGCGGACAGCCTCCCTTCATACGTCAACGTGTGGATCGATCCCTGAGCCTCCAAGAGCCTTCCCCGCTGACCGATCGTTTGACTGAATGGATCTGAAGGGCTGCCGTCTCCCACGTAGTTCGCCTCAATCGGATGGGTCGGAGGGCGGTTGCAAGAACAGGCCGATTCGTGCTAGATGGTGCCGCGAGGGGTCCGGATGTGTCGGGACGTTGATTAAAAGCTCATTCGCGGAAAACGAACTAGCCGCCGCCAGTGGACCCGGCGAGAGCCTCTGGGTCGAGCGATCAAAGTGAGCGGTTCAAGCAAGCGCGGAATTGACGTGGGTAAAGTCGCATTCCTGCCACCTGATTATACGTGTTTATCATGAAGCAATTTCAGCAATGCGGTGACCTGGTGCGCGACCGAGAGACGGCGATGATTGAAGCGCCACACATAGTCGGCCAGATACAGGGGCAAGCGTTCGCGTCGAATGCCGCCTTTGGCTGCCAACCGGCGCTTCAAGTAGCCCCAGAAGCCTTCCAGGCCGTTGATGTGAGTGCCCCGCCGATCGCTGAACTCGCCTTGCCCATGCGCGACCAGGCGATGCACATATCCCTTGGCGGCCACACCCGTATAGCTCTTCCATGTGTCCGAGCAGACGACCGAGCCGCGCCGCACGCGGCGGCCAATCAAAGGCAGCAACGTCTGGGCCTCCACATCTGGCACGACCTGGGCCCAGACTTGCCCATCGCGGCACAGAATGCCAAACACCGGCGTTTTCGTCGTCCCGCGTCCCCGCTTCGTGCCTCGAGCGCGCTGCTGGCGCCGCTTGTTCCGCCACGCCCCCCCGACGTAGGTCTCGTCCACTTCGACCGTCCCCTGGAAGATCGGAGGGACCTCCCGCCGCATCGCCTGGCGCAGCACCGTCAACGCCCGCAAGACCCGCTGCCGATGCAGGCCCGTCTCGTCGGCAATGGCGGCCGCGCTCAAACTACGGACGTGGCATCGCAGCAGCGCCTCCCACTGATGCCGAGTCAGGCGCAGCGGCAATCCCGGTCGCCAATCGTACCGACAGCGAGCACACCGTCGTCGATCGCCGCGAATCATCCAGGCTCTGGTGTGCCCACATCTTGGACACCGATGTCGTCGCGTCATCCCTCCACCCTATCCGATCAGGTGGCAGGAATGCGACTTTACCCTTGACGTTTTACTGGAGGCGAAAGAACTCTCCGCCCGCATGTGATCGAAGCGGGCGGTTCTAGCAAGCTTGGTATGGAGGGGGGCATGGCGACGAAAAAGGCTGGCAGACGGATGATACGCAAGACCGCCAAGAAGAAAGCGAAATCCAAGGGCAAGGCAAGAAAGACCAAGTCCGCAACGAGAAAGGCAAAGACTCGGGCAGCAGGCAGAAAGGCGTCCGTCAAAAGGGCCGCCCCGAAGCGTAAGAAGGTCGTCAAGAGAAAGCCGGCCAAGAAGAAGACCGTTGCCGCGGCTCGGCCCAAGCCGATGAGGACGAAGCCGTCCGGTCCGGCTGCCAAGGCCGAACCTCCGGCGCTGCAACGGTCCCTGTTTGGAGGAGAACCGAAAGCGGTCCACGACGAGATGGCGGAAGACATCGGGCTGCCGGAGGATATGGAGGAGGAGATGCCGGAGGAAGTCTCGCTGGAAGACGAGGAGTCCGAGTCGGAATATTTGGACAAACCGGATGACGTGGCCGGCGACAACGACGATTATCACGGGTCCTGACATTGTCGCGGGCAGAGACGGATGTGAAGGGAGTAACGATGGTGGAAGGGAACAGCCTGCCGAGGATCGGGGATACCGCTCCTGACTTTCAGGCGGTCACCACCCAGTCGGGCGAGTTTCATTTCAGCGAATGGCAGGGTCAGAGTTGGGTCGTGCTGTTTTCTCATCCGGCCGACTTTACTCCGGTGTGCGCCACTGAGTTGATGGAGCTCGCGCGCCAGCACGAGACATTCAAGGCGAGGGGAGTCAAGCTCATCGGAATCAGCGTGGACAGTATCCACTCACATCTGGCCTGGCTCCAGAACATGAAGGAAAAGATGGGGGTCGCCATCCCGTACCCGATGATTGCCGACATGGATATGAAGGTATCGCAGCTATACGGCATGATCCATCCCGGCGCCAGCACCACCGCGACCGTCCGTGCCGTCTTCGTCATCGATCCCAAACGAACCGTCCGGGCGCTTATCTACTATCCGATGAACGCCGGTCGCAATGTTGATGAGATCATCCGCCTGGTCACCGCCTTGCAGACAGCCGACAAGCATGCCTGCGCAACTCCGGTGAACTGGCGGGAAGGTGAGAAGGTGGTGGTTCCGCCGCCCAAGACCGTCGCCGACGTGGAGGAGCGGTTAAGTCACCAGGACCGCGAGATCAAAGACTTCTATCTCAGCCTCAAGGACCTTCCCGGCTAACCTTCGCTCAGGCGGCTGCATCTCCGGCCTCGTCTGCCGCCCTATTGCCTCCCTGATTATGAGTCATTTCCTCTTCGTCGCCGGTGCGTTACGAGAGCGGAGCTCGCAAGCCAGCGTTGAGATGCAGCTTTCGTATGAAGTCTGGGGGCTCCGGACGGCTCTGATCCGAGACAACTTGCGCATCTACCTGACGGCTGAATCCTGCGGTTTGGTCTATGCGCTCAAGCTGGGCATTTGCGCCGGGTTCAGGATCCTGTCCGAGGTTCTGCCGCCCGAGGCACTCGATGGGTTCGTCCGGGAAGAATTGCGGGCGGAAACGGGTTACGGGTTTGTGCGGGTCCAGGTCACGTCACAATGGGCGTCCACCCCTGAGAGCAGCCAAGCCTTGCTGCACAGGATACTGGAAGTTCCCGACCAGGCAGAACTGACCCGCCGCCTCGCCCTGGGCATGCATCGACTGACCCTTGATCAGTACGGAGCTCTGATCAAGGCGTTGGGTTGAACGTGCCCGACGTTCTCGCGCCTGGGGTCGGACGAGGCGTCCTTCCTCATAGCTTGCGGCCGGTCATCAGCTCGTAGGCTTCGTCGATCGTGCTGACTTCTCTGAGCGTCACGTTGAGCTCCAAGGCCAGCCGGCTGAGGCTCCAGAGGGGGTCGTAGAACTGCCCCTGTGGGATGAGGATCGTTCGATAGCCTTCGCGAGCCGCCGCTCGGATTTTGTCGGGAATCGCACCGACCGGTCCGATCCGGCCATCTGGTTCAATCGTGCCGGTCATGGCCACACCTCGTCGCACCCGCTCACCCTTAAACAGGGCGATGAACCCGACTGCCATGGCGGCTCCGGCACTCGGGCCGTCGGAGCTCGTCGGCACATAGGCGACGCCGCGGACCGACACCGTGCCGCTGTGGCGGACCGACGGGGTCCGTTCAACGGCGTACCTGAAAGCCACGGTCATGGCGCCCAGGTGCGTCTCCCCAAGTCTGACCCCCGCGTTGTACCACTGGAGCGTGACCAGGTCCGGCTGAGGCTTCTGGTCCCACCAGATCAAAAGCATCTCGAACACGCCGCGGTCATTGGCGTTGATCGCGGCCAGGACCGGCAGCTCCACGACTGCTTCCGCCAGGGCGGGATTTGGATTCAGCGAGAAGAGCGTAGCCAGCGAGAAGAGGACAGCGGGCAGGATCGCCCCGGAGGGTGAAAACCGACGAGCGGTCATAGGCAAGCGCCGTGAGTCCATGCGAATAGGGAAATTGTAAAAAGAAGCCCGGCTTTTGTAAAGCCTGTTGCCCGATCCTTGCTTTCATAAGAGTCGTTTCGTATAAGTCTTCCTATGGGCCAGGGAACTATCCGGGGCCGCGCCGCTCGCCGTGCATTCCTGGCTTCCTTGCTGGTCTATCTGCTCGCCTGGTTCCTTCTTCCATCCCGCGCGGATTCTTCGGCCGAAGCTGCCTGTTCAGTGGACCGTTCGCCTGCCGGTCCCGTCGCTTCCATGACTCTGCATCTGGGCAAAGATTGCACTCGGCAAGACCGCGACGCGCAGGTCGTCATGGCCGACGACCTCCTGGCGGCGATCGCGGAAGGAAAGGGCATCGACCTGGTTGGCGCTGTCGTGGCGGGGGACTTGCTGTTGGATCGGCTCCCTGTGCAGACGGTGCGTGCCTTGCCCAATCTGCCGGCGTCCATTCAGGCGGCCATCGAACGTCAGGGCCTGAAAGAAATCCGGGTGATCACAGTCCCCATCTCTATCCGCGATTCGGTCGTGCGGGGGGCGATCAGCACGAGAATCAAGGACGGGCTCGTGGTCATCAAAGAACCGCTCACGATGGCAGGAACGACCTTCGAGGGGGCAGTGGATTTGTCGCAGGCGGCCTTTGCCGGGCCGGTGGATTTTTCGCAGGCGATCTTTCTGAAGGAAGGGTTTTTCATTCATGCACTGTTCACGCAAGCAACCAGGTTCGAGAAGACCGCATTGGGTCTGCACTCGCGCTTCCATCGGGCGCAGTTTTTCGCGCCGGTGACTTTCCATCGCGCCGGGTTCAACGGGCTGGCGGAGTTCATCCAAGTCACGTTCGAGAAGGACGCCAGCTTTGCCCAGGCCTACTTCAGGGGCGGCACCGGCTTTTCCGGCAGCCGTTTTCAGGGCTTGTCGGATTTTTCCGAAGCGGTGTTTGAGCGGGAAGCGTTCTTCATGTTTACCGTCTTTGAGCAGGATGCCTACTTCCGCCGTGTCACCTTCCGGGCCGAGACCAACTTTTCCGACTCGGAATTTAAAGGATTGGATGACTTTTCCAAAACGTTCTTTACGACAGAGCCCAAGTTCACCAGGGCAAAGATCAGCGGGACCCCTCCGAGGCGGGGGGGACTGCAGGATCCCCGCGTCCTCTATATCATTGCCGCCGCTCTCTTGGCCTTCACGCTGGTCTTTGTCTTTGTCCTTCGCAAGCGATAGAAAGTGGCGGTTCCCATCCCGACCCCCTACATATAGGAATCTTCTTGCCTTTATCCCCATAAGATAGTATAAGTGACCGTCTTTCCAGGCCTGGAGGTCAGCAGGACGGTCGCGATGGAACAGCTTGAAATTTCATATCAGGTCAAACTTGAGCAGTTTGAGGGGCCGCTGGACCTTCTGTTGCACCTGATCAAGAAGAACGAGATCAACATTTGCGACATCCCGATCGCCCTGATCGCCCAACAGTATTTGGACTACCTGCGGCTGATGAAGTGCCTGAACCTGACCGTGGCCGGCGAATTTTTGGTGATGGCGGCGACGCTGATCCAGATCAAGTCGCGGATGCTCCTGCCGGCCGATGAGACCGAAGGCGACGAAGAGGACGGTCCGGATCCTCGGGAGGAGTTGATCAGGCGGCTGTTGGAATACAAGCAGTTCAAGGAGGCAGCGGGGCAATTAGACAACCGGGGGCGACTCTGGCGCGAAGTCTTTGCTCGGGAACAGGCGCTGGCAGTCTCGGCCGAGCCGAGCGAATCGCTGTTGATGGAGGATGTGACCCTCTTCGACCTCGTGGATGCCCTCCATAGCATCATGGTGCGGATTCCGGACAGGCGGCTGATGGAGATCACGCCGGAAAACATCACTGTCAAAGACCGGATGAACGTCATCCTGGAAGCCTTGGAAGGGAAAGAGTCCGTTACGTTCCTGTCATTTTTCGAAGGCCAGGGCCATCGCCTGCGCATCATCGTGACGTTTCTGGGGCTGCTGGAATTGACCAGGCTGAAGCTGGTCCGGCTCTTTCAGGCGGAACCCTTCGGCCCGATCCTGGTCATGCGGGGGGTCTCGCTGGTAACCGGCGCGGAACTGGAAGGGCTGGAGGAAGCATAAGAGCAAAGGAACTATCCGCTCACAATAAGGAGAAGTTGTCAGTCCTCAGTGTTCGGTTCTCAGTTTCATGACTGAAGACTGATGACCGAAAACTGACTACTCTCTAGCAAGCTTGGTGTGGAGGGGAGTGTATGCGTGCAGCATCCAGGGTGTCGCAGAAGGACGTCGAAGCTCTAGAGGCCCCGACGACCACAGCGCTGTTCGACGAGACGGCAGAGGTGCCAGACCGGGATGGTCAAGAAAACGGGAGTGTCTGTGACCCATCGGCGCCGGACTCTCCGGGAGGCATTGAGGAAGGGGAGTTGAAGGCCGTCCTGGAGACCCTGCTCTTCGTCTCGCACGGGCCGGTCACGGTGGATCGTCTGGGCGCGGCGCTGGAAGGGGCGACCAAGGCGGAAGTGAAGCAAGCCCTGCGCCGGCTCCAGGAAGACTATGACACAGCAGGACGAGGGTTGCAGCTCGTCGAGGTGGCGGGCGGCTTTCAATTGGTCACCAGGCCCGAATATGCCCCGTGGATCAAACGGCTGGAAAAGAGCAAACCGGCTCCGAAACTGTCGCGGTCGGCGCTGGAGTCGCTCGCGGTCATTGCCTATCGGCAGCCGATCGTCCGCGCTGAGATCGAGAAGGTCCGCGGGGTGGAGACATCGAGCGTCCTGAAAACCTTGTTGGAGCGGAAGCTCGTGCGAATCGTCGGCCGCAAGGATGAGCCGGGGCGGCCGATCCTTTACGGGACGACCAAGTACTTCCTTCAGCATTTCGGGTTGCGGGACCTGGCAGAGTTGCCTCCCTTGCGTGAGTTCAAGGAACTGGGTGAGGCGGAACAGGCTCTGTTGCCGGTCGGCGAGGATCCGATGGTGGTCGGCGAGAACGGTGCCTCGACCGACAAGGACCTGCACGACCCTGCTCAGCCGGAGCCCGCTCATCAGGCCTGACCCGTACCTCCTCGGCTGCGCGTCATCATCCCCCGTGCCAGCTTGCTCGCGTGCTGCTTGTCAGCCCCGAAATCCTGTTAGAATAGGCGTGAACGCTGCGTGAGGCCAGGCTGATGGAACTCCTCCTGCCCCAGAAGACACGCGCCGTCGCGGCCGACTTGCGGCGCCTGCTCGATCCTGAGAAGGTGCGCGACGATGTTCCGGCTCTGACCGCCTATGCCGTCGATGCCAGTATCTACAAGATCGTTCCCCAGGCGATCGTGCTGGCTGGGTCGGACGCTGATATCAAAACCGTCATGGCCTATGCGGCTCGCCAGGGAGTGCCCGTGACGCCGAGAGCGGCCGGTACCAACCTGACCGGCTCGGCGATCGGATCCGGCATCATCCTGGATATCTCCCGCCTCGACCGCCTCCTGGAAATCAATCGGGAAGAAAAGTGGGCCCGGGTCCAACCAGGCCTGGTCTTTGCGGAGCTGAACAAGCAACTGGCTGCGTCAGGGCTCTTGTTCGGTCCCGATCCCTCCAGCGGGGACATGTGCAAACTGGGCGGCATGCTGGCCAATAATTCATCCGGTCCTCATACGTTGCGGTATGGCTCGGTCAAGGACAACGTGCACGCCTTGCGGATTTGCCTCCAGGCGTCCGGGTGGCTCGACGCCAAGTCCTATAACCTGGACGATCCGGCTTTTCACGACCTGCAGACTGCGCATCCGCAACTGCGGGAGGTGCTGGCTCTCGTCCAGGCGCAGCGTGAGACTATCCGGGCGAAGCGGCCGACCGTGAGCAAGAACAGTTGCGGGTACAATCTGTTCGGCTTGGTCGACGGCTTGGAGCGGGGCCGGTTCGACCTTCCCAAGCTCTTCGTCGGCAGCGAAGGGACCTTGGGAGTCGTCAGCGAAGCGACGCTTCGCTTGGTGGATCGCCCCAAGATGAGCGCGACCGCGCTCATCCATTTTCAGCGTCTGGAGGAAGTCGGCGAAGCTGTACCCCTCCTGTTGACCCTTGACCCCAGCGCCCTGGAGGTGATGGACCGCAACACCCTGAATCTGATCGGGCGGAGCAAGCACGGCATTCCGGCTGATGCGGCGGCCACACTCCTGGCCGAGTTTGATGGAGACGGAAGCCGGCATGATATTCGGGAGCTGGCGGAGCGCGTGCGGTCGATCTGCCGGAAGTATGCGCTGTCTTCTGATCCGGTACTGGCCTTTGAGCACGAGCAGCGGGAGCAGCTCTGGAAGGCGCGCAAGGCCCTTTATCCCACCCTCTATCGGTATGACCCCAAGAAAAAACCGATCAACTACGTGGATGATGTGGTGGTGAGGGGCGAACGGATCAGCGAGTTGATCCGGTACCTGGAAGGTTTTTTCACCGAGCAGCAGATCCCGGTCGCGATCTTCGGCCATATCGGGAACGGAAACGCGCACATCGTCCCGCTGCTGGATGTGAACGACAAGGGAGATTTTGCCCGGATGGTGGAGGGGTACCGGGAGATTCACCAGACCGTCCTGACCCGGTTCGGCGGCTCGATCTGCGGGGAACATGGCGACGGGCGGGTGCGCGCCGAGCTCGTCCGGCGTATGTTCGGGGACGATCTCTATGCGCTCTTCGTCCAGGTCAAGCGGAGCCTGGATCCGGCGGGGGTCCTGAATCCCGGCGTGAAGATCAGCGACGCGTCCTTCACCGACCACATCGACTTTACTCGCCTCTCGAAACCCTGCGCGACCTGCGCCAAATGCAACTCGGTCTGCCCGGTCTACGACGTCTTCCAGTCCGAAGACATGAGCTCCCGGGGCTGGTTCGAGATCGTCACGGCCAAGGACTACAGCTACCTCGATTCCAAACGGGTGGTGGAGGCCTGTCTGAACTGCAAGTCTTGCCGCACCATCTGCCCGGCCGGCGTCGATGTTTCCGATTTGATTCTCAAGCGCCGGGCCGAGCATCCGAACCGCATGGCGGGGCTGATCTTTGCGCTCCATGCACGACGCTGGCTGTTCGATCCGCTGCTGAAAGTGCTGGCTGCGACGCAACCTTTGTGGGATCGTCCGAGACCGCGGGTCTGGCTGGAACGGCTCACGCGGCCCTTCATGCGGCTCATTGCCGAGACGGCTCGCATTCCCCGCGAGATGCTCTTGCCGCGCCTGGCCGTCTGGCATCTGCGCGACCGGTATCCGGAACTGACGAGCCGTATCGGAAGCGGGAACAAGCCGGCGGTGGCCTATTTCCACGGGTGCGCCGCCAACTATTTGGACGACGGAGTCGGGGATGCGGTCATCGCGGTGCTCCGCCGACACGGGATCGAGCCGGCGCTGCCGCCTCAGCGATGCTCCGGCACGCCCATCCAGACCTACGGGCTGGTTGATGTGGTCCGGCAGCAGGCGCGATTCAACCTTGCTTCGCTGGCGCCCTATGACAGGGTGGTGACCGGCTGCGCCTCCTGCACCCTGATGTTGAAAGACTACCCCCAGCTCTTTCCCGAAGGTCCCGAGCGGACGGCTGCCGAGCAGTTGGCCGGCAAGGTGACACACATTGCCGAATTGGTCGCCGAGTCTCCCGCTCGGCCGATCCGTCCATCCGGACAGGCAGGGCAGTCGCCGCCTGCTCGGAAAGTCACCTACCATTCTTCCTGCCATCTGCGGGCAGCCGGGGTAGTGAAGCAACCACGCCAGGTGCTGGCCGGGTTGCCGGGAGTCGAGTTGGTCGAGATGCAGGATGCAGACCGTTGCGCCGGAGGCGCCGGCACCTATATCCTCAAGGACTACGAGACGTCGCAGAAAATTTTCGGGCGCAAGGAACGGGCGATTCAGGCGAGTGGAGCGGGAACGGTGGCGACGAGCTGCCCCGCCTGCATGATCCAACTGAAGAACGGACTCAGGGGGCGGGTGGCGGTCAAGCACGTGGCGGAACTGCTGAACGAGGCGTACCAAGCCTCCGGCCATGACGGTGGAAATGGTCCGCCGGCCCAGTCATGATGCTCCAGCGAGCCGATTGGGCGTTCCTCTTCGCGGTGGTCTTGGTCGTCTTGCTGGTGTCGTTCTTGCCGTCGCCGCGTGATCAGAATCCTCCGATCCCGGCCGATCAAGACCATCGGACCCTGGCGGAGGAGAAAACCTGTTCGGCCTGTCATGCAGCGGGGCGGAGTCGTCCTTTGAGCGACCGGCACCCGAAACGGCGGGATTGCTTCCGCTGCCACAGGCAAGCCTAGGCAGCACAAAGAAAGCCATTAGCCGTCAGCTTTCAGTCGCTTTTTTGACGCGGTGACACGGAGATCCCCGCGTCCCCCCCATCACCCCTTCTCCGCGTCGGGTCACGAAGCGCTGATAGCTGAAAACTGTTAGCTATTTTGCAGGAGATTATGAAATGGTGACGGTTCTCTTATTTGGGGAAACCTTGCGTCAAGCGGTGGAGGAATCCGAACTCCAGTGCGCGGTCACGGGGGCGACGACCGTCAAGGGACTGCTGGAAACCAACCAGGAGAAGCTGGCTGGACTGCTGCCCTTTATGCAGAGGAGTGAACTCCTGGTCACGGTCAAC
>Ga0194127_10000380_pt1 | contig 71751 bp, 74 predicted proteins | sample TA2KigC100mmetaG_FD_148624 | JGI IMG/M metagenome (GOLD analysis project Ga0194127, IMG submission 148624) | Freshwater microbial communities from Lake Tanganyika, Tanzania - TA2015036 Kigoma Deep Cast 100m | ecosystem: Environmental > Aquatic > Freshwater > Lake | place: Tanzania: Lake... | reverse complement strand
GGGGACGCAGACCCCGTCCTCGATGCGGAACAGCGCGCCGTGGGTCGAACATTGGATCAGGGTCTTGTCGATGTTCAGAAACCGGCCCGGCAGGAAATCGAGCGGCGCGCCGGTGTGCGGGCAACTGTTGACGTAGGCATAAATCTTTCCGCCCCGGCGCACGGCGAGCACGCCGATCCGCTCGCCATTAGCCCGCGCGGCAACGAACCCGTTGCTGTCGCCATGGGCGATGTCATCGAGCCGGCAAAGGACGCCGCCGGTCACGGCTCGATTCCGCCCATCCGGCAAATGCGCGCCCACGCTTGATCGTCGATCGGCATCACCGACAGCCTGGACTGGCGCACCAGAGCGAGATGGGCGAGCCGCGGCTCGGCCTTGATCGCGGCCAGCGTGACGGGTTTTTTCAGGGGTTGGCGCGCGCGGAAGTCGACCATGCCGAAGCGGCCGGTTTCATCGCTGGGATCGGGATAATAGGTCTTCACGACCTCGACGATGCCGACGATCTCGCGGCTTTCGCCCGAATGATAGAAAAAAGCCCTGTCGCCTTTTTTCATCGCTTTCAGGTTGGCGGCGGCCTGGAAATTGCGCACGCCGTTCCACGGCTCGACGCCTTTCTTGACGTGGTCGTTCCACGACCAGGTTTCCGGTTCCGATTTCACCAGCCAGTAGGCCATGGCCGCGCGCCTCGTTGTCGCGTCTCACAGGCCCGCGCGCATCGCGCGGATCGTTTCGGCGAGCTCGTTTTCGTCGGCCGCGGGCAGCGAGCAGACGGTGCCGCGGCAGACGTAGGCGGTGGCGCGGCCGTCGATCTGACCCTTGCCGTGGGCGGGGTGATTGTCGGGCAAGCTCTGACCGGGAGGAATCACGAGCAAAGCGCGCGCGGGCAGGCTGAAGGCCAACGTTCGGACAAGGAGCCGTTCGGCGCCGGCTTCACCGCGTTGGCCGACGATCACCACCTGCAATCCCTGGCGCAAGCTATCGGCGGCGTTGAGAAGGCCGGCCGAGGAGAGCGGATCGCTGCCGACAATACCGCCGGTCGTGGCCAGTGTCCGCTCGGCGCGCGCGCGCAGGTCCTCCGCCCCGGTCAAGAAGTAGAGCTTGGCCAGAACTTCGACCATTGTCGCATTGCCGGACGGATCGGGCATGTCGATGACCGGCTTGAGACGGGTGAGCGCGGGCGCGACATCGGCAACGGCCTGGAAGAAGCCACCGCCGGCCGGGTCCCAATGATCGCTTATCGCTTGGCCGACCCACGTTTCGGCGCGGCGCAGGTAAGCCGCGTCTCCGGTCGCCTCGAACAGGACCAGAGCCGCGCGCGCCATCTGGGCCAGGCTTTCGACCGGCGCCGGCGCGCCGGCGCGACCGTCGTGCCAGGAATGGGCGAGGCGACCAGAGGGGGACTCCAGACGACGGACGGCGTCGGCGAACGCGAGGCGCGCGGCCTCGATCCAAGTTTGCTCGCCGAAGGCGAAGCCCGCCTCAGCGAGCGCGGCGATGGCGATGCCGTTCCAATCGGCGAGCAGCTTGTCGTCGCGCGCGGGCCTCGCGCGCGCTTCGCGCTCGGCGCGCAAGCGCGCAAGCGACGCGTCGAATCGTTCCTCCGCCGTTTCGGAACGGTACAAAGTGCCGGGATCGTCGAGGGTCCGCAATTCCCTGCGTTCCGGCGGCGCGAGGCCGTAGGCGGCGAGAAACGGGTCGGCGTCGGCGCCGAGGACGCGCCTGAGTTCGGTTTCGGACCAAAGGTAATACGTTCCTTCGTCCTTGTGTCCGGTGGCGTCCGCGCTCTCGGCGTCGAGCGCGGACGCGAACGCGCCGGACGGCAGCCGCATCTCGGCGAGCAGAAACGCCGCCGTTTCCCGCGCCTGCCGGGCGAACCGCGCCTCGCGCGTCTCGCGCCAAACTTCGGTGAAAAGGGCGAGCAGCGCGCCGTTGACATTCAGCATTTTCTCATAGTGGGGAACACGCCATTCCGGATCCACGGCGTAGCGGAAAAAACCGCCGCCGACGTGATCGTAGAGTCCGCCCTCGGCCATGGCCGTGAGCGCGCCGGCGACGGCCTCGGCGAAATCCTTTTCTCCGGTCCTGAGATAAGCCCGCCATAACGCTTCCAGGGCGGATGCGCGCGGGAACTTGGTCGATTTGCCGAATCCGCCGTGGAACGGATCGACGTCCTCGAGCAGGGCACGCTGGGCGGAATCTATTTCGCCCGCGCCGAGGGTGCCGGGGCGCGGGGCGAGCGCACGGCGCAACGCGTCCGCCGCGCGCGCGGCCTCGGCCGTTAGCGCCGCCGGATCCTCGCGCCAGGCCGTCGCCACCTCCCTGAGCACGTGGGCGAAGGACGGCACGCCGCCGGTTTCCACCTTGGGATAATAGGTGCCGCCGAAAAACACTTCGCCCGATGGCGCGAGAAACAGGGTCAGCGGCCAGCCGGTCGGCAAGCCGAGCAACGAGGCCTGCAGGATGTAGGCCGCGTCCACGTCGGGGCGTTCCTCCCGGTCCACCAGCACGGGAATGAAGCTCCGATGGATGATCTCGGCGATAGCGGGATCGAGATAGCTTTCCCGCTGCATGACGTGACACCAGCGGCAGGCGAAATAGCCGATCGCAAGCAGGATCGGCTTCTGGTCCCGCCTCGCCTCGGCGAACGCCGCCTCGCCCCACGGCCGCCAATCAACGGCGTCCTTGGCATGCAGTCGGAGATAAGGGCTGGTTTCCTGGGCGAGCCGCGGCGCGGCGGCGGCCGGTGCGTGGCCGACCGCCGCCGCGACGAGCAGCACGGCGAGAAATCCTCTCATGGCCGGGCCATTATGCACGAAACCGCGCAGGCGGCTCCGGGGATATCCATCCGCGAGGGATCAAGACGGCGTGAAATGCGTCGGGTTATTCCGTCCCGACCGGACGGGCGAGCAGCCCGGCGATGGCGGAATCGAGGTCGGCGCCGTGGTTGAGCACCGCGTCGACGGCGGCGCAGATCGGCATCTCGATCCCGAGCCGCCGGGCCAACGCCATCACCGAGGACGCGGAAAAGACGCCTTCGGCGACCGTGGTGCGTTCCGCCAGTATCATCGCCAGCGGCCGGTCGCGGCCGAGCGCGAGCCCGAGGGAGAAATTGCGCGATTGCGCCGCGTTGCAGGTCAAGGTCAGATCGCCGAGGCCCGAAAGCCCCATCAACGTGCGCGCGTCGCCCCCCTTGGCGCGGGCGAGGCGGATGATCTCGGCCAGGCCCCGGGTGATGAGCGCCGCGCGCGCGTTGTCGCCCAGTTTCCGGCCCTCGACGATGCCGCAGGCGATGGCGATGACGTTCTTGACCGCGCCGCCGATTTCGGCGCCGACGACATCGGTCGCGGTATAGGCGCGGAATCGCGACGTCCCGAGCGCGCGGGCGAGCGCGTCCGCGAGTTTTGCGTCGCGCGCCGCGAGCGTGACGGCGGTCGGCAGGTTGCGCGCCACCTCGGACGCGAACGTCGGGCCGGACAGCACCGCGATCGCCGCGCCGGGAAGCTCCTCGGCCACCACCTCGCTCAACAGCTTGCCGCTCTCCTGCTCGATGCCCTGGGCGCAGATCAGGGCCGGCGTTCCGTCGCGCCAATGGGGCGCAAGACGGCGGGCGAGGCCGCGCGTGTGCTGCGCCGGGGTTACCAGCAGGATCGCGTCCGCGCGGGCGACCTCGGCCGGGTCGGTGGTGGCGACGATGTTCGGGTCGAGCTCGACGCCGGGGAGATAAAGCGGATTGGCGTGGCGGGCATTGATGTCGTCGGCGACTTCGGGCTCGAGCGCCCAGATGGCGGCGTCGCGGCCCGCGCGCCGCGCGACCAGCGCGAGCGCGGTGCCCCACGCGCCCGCGCCGACGATGCCGATGCGCTGAAAGACCCGTTCCCCCATGAGCGGAAGTGTGCCTCGTGCGGTTTTCGTCTGCAATCACGCTTTCACGCCCGCGCCCGGCGCCTTGGGCGCGCGAGGATCGAGCGGCCAGCGCGGCCGCGCGGCGAAATCGAGCGGATCGACGAAGCCGAGCTTGAAACGCTCGATCCCCGCCCAGGCGATCATGGCGGCGTTGTCGGTGCAGAGCCTTGCGGGCGGCGCGATCAGGCGAAGGCCGTGTTCGTCGGCGAGGCGTTGAAGGCGGGCGCGGATTTCGGCGTTGGCGGCGACGCCGCCCGCGACCACCAAATGATCGCCCGACGGATGGCGGGTGCGGAACTCGGCGATGGCGTTGCGCGTGCGCTCGGCGAGGTGCCGGGCGACGCGATCCTGGAACGCGGCGGCGAGGTCGCGCACGGTTTCGGGATCGAGGGCGCCCAGCTCGCGCACCCGCCGCGCGAGCGCCGCCTTGAGCCCGGAAAAGGAAAAATCGCAGCCCGGTTTCCCGATCAGCGGCCGAGGCAGGTCGAATCGCCCGGGATCGCCGGTCGCCGCCGCACGCTCGATCGCCGGCCCGCCGGGATAGCCGAGCCCCAAAAGTTTCGCCGCCTTGTCGAACGCCTCGCCCGCCGCGTCGTCGACGGTGGTGCCGAGCCGGACGTAGCGCCCGACCCCCTCGACGATCAGAAGCTGGCAATGGCCGCCCGACACCAGGAGGAGGAGATAGGGAAACGCGACGTCGGCGATCAGGCGCGCGCTCAGGGCATGCCCCTCGAGGTGATTGACGGCGATGAACGGAATCCGGCGCACGCTGGCGATGGCCTTGGCGGTGATGACGCCGACCATGACGCCGCCGATCAGGCCCGGCCCGCCGGTCGCGGCGACGGCGGCGAGCGATTTCCACGGCGTGCGCGCGCGTTCGAGCGCGCGGGTAATCAAGCGGTCAAGATGGTCGAGATGGGCGCGCGCCGCGACCTCCGGCACGATGCCGCCGAACGGGCGGTGCTCGGCCTCCTGGGAAAGAATTTCGTCGGCGAGCACGCGCTTATCCTCGGCGACCACCGCGGCGGCCGTTTCGTCGCAACTCGTTTCGAGGCCGAGAACGATCATATTGAAATCCCAGATATTTTTCGCCTTCGGACGACGCGGATGGCCATGCGATAATTAACTTTATCCGCGATTTTGCCGGTGTTGAATGCCGAAGCCTATATAATTTGACGGGTAACGAGACGCGGGAGTGGAGCACACGATGGGTATCAAGACAATTCCGGCCTCGACTTCGGTTGGCGAATCGACCGGGGTGGTCATTCAAGTCGATGTCAGCGGCGTCGGGCTGATCGAAGCCGATTCAACCCACCGCAAATACCCGTTCACTTTCGACACGGTGAAAGGATATTACGGCCAACCCCTGGCCGCCGCTGGCTTGACGCGCGGCAGTAAGGTCAAGTTCGACGAAACCGACGGAATCGTCAAATTTGTCGAAATTATATAGGCGTCACGTGAGCTGACCAACGCACGGTCGGTGCGGCTTTACGCTTTGCCGCAAGGGGGGACGGCGTGGCACAGCAATTCCTTGATCCGAAAGATACGAAGGTAAACGGAGAGTGGCGGCCTAGCCGGGCGCTGGAGGCGGCGGTTCGCGACAAGTTTGGACGCTACCCGAATATCAACGAATGGCGGCCGGGCGATCTTCTCCTATTCAATATCCCCGAAAACACGCCTCTGGGATCGAAGCTTATTATCAAAGCCCAGCATGCAAACTATGTCATTGAACACGCGCGCTGGCATCATGCCGCGGTCTATGTCGGCGACGGTTTTCTTTGCGAAGCGGATATCGGCGGCGTGCGGCATGTCGAGATCGACAAATACTTGGGCCGACACTTGATCCGCGTGCGCCGCGATATGACCTTGAGCATCGACGACCAGTATAAGATCGCGCTCCGCGCCATGACCCGCCTGCGTGAAGACTACGGTTTCCGCCAGATATTGGCGCTCGCCTTTCACGGTATTCGTGGGTCCTGGTACCCTTCACAACTTGCATTAGGCTCGCGTGGCGTTATTTGCTCGCACTTGTACAACTACGCCTACATGGGGGTTACCAAGCGATTGTTATTTTCCACAGGCGATCGGCCGATTATTCCTGCGGAACTGAGTTTGACCGACGTCCTTTCCGATGTTCCCGTATACTGGCACCGTATTTCCAGAAGTTGATCGCGCCATAATCGGACATATTCAGCGATAAGGCGACAGAGGCGCGAATCCGCGTTATTACTGGCGCATGATTTTATCTGCCCCCCTCCGCATCGGCACCCGCGGCAGCCCCCTGGCGCTGGCCCAGGCCGAGGAAGTTCGCAATCGCCTCGCGCCGGCGAATGAGGCGGATATCGTGGTCATTAAGACCACGGGCGATCAGCTGCTCGACCGGGCGCTCAGCGAGGCCGGCGGCAAGGGCCTGTTCACCAAGGAAATCGACGAAGCGCTTCTTTCCGGCCGGATCGATCTCGCCGTCCACTCGCTGAAGGACGTGCCGACGTGGCTGCCCGACGGAATCGTTCTGGCCGCCATATTGGAACGGGAAGACCCGCGCGATGCCTTCATCAGCCGGAAAGCGCCGCGCCTGTTCGACCTGCCGGCGGGCGCCCGCATCGGCACCGCCTCGCTTCGCCGCCAGGCGCAGATTCTCGCCCGCCGGCCGGATCTGAAGGTAACGCTCTTGCGCGGCAACGTGCAGACGCGGCTTCGCAAGCTCGACGAAGGCGCGGTCGACGCGACGCTGCTCGCGCTCGCGGGCTTGAGGCGCCTTGGCCGCGCCGACGTAGCGACGGCGATCCTGGAAACGGACGAGATTCTGCCCGCGCCGGGACAAGGGGCGATCGCGGTCGCTTGCCGCGCGGGCGACGGGGCGGTGCGCGAACGGCTCGGCGCCCTCGATCACGCGGCGTCCCGCGACGCGGTGACGGCGGAACGCGCGCTGCTCGAGGCGCTCGACGGCTCCTGCCGCACGCCGATCGCGGCGCTGGCACGCGTCACGGGCTCGCGGATCGCGCTCAAGGGTCTCGTCGCCAAACCGGACGGAAGCCGCGTCGTCGCCGGCGAGCGCGTCGGGAATACATCCGACGCCGCGCGGCTCGGCCGCGACCTCGGCGAATACCTGCGCGCCGAAGCCGGTCCCGGGTTCCTGCCGGGATTCTGAATCGTGTCCGCACCCCCGCGCGCGCTGCGTTTGCTCGTCACCCGGCCGGCGGAGGACGCGGCGCCGCTCGTCGTTGCGCTCGCGCGCCTCGGCCACCAAGCCTCGAGCGAGCCGATGCTCGAGATCGTTCCGCGTCCCGGCCCGCCGGTCGATCTTTCCGGCGCGCAAGGACTGCTGGTCACCAGCGCCAACGGCGCGCGCGCCTTCGCCGCGCGCAATTCCGAACGGAATATTTTGGTCCTGGCGGTGGGCGAAGCCTCGGCGGCGGCCGCGCGCGCGCTCGGCTTCGCGCGGGTCGAAAGCGCTTCGGGCGACGTCGACGCACTTGCCGATCTTTGCCGTCGCCGCCTCGATCCCGGCGGCGGCGTTCTCGTGCACGTCGCCGGAACCCGGGTCGCGGGCGATCTCGGCGGCGCGCTCGAACGGGCGGGGTTCCGCTACCGGCGCGAGGTTCTTTACGAAGCGCGCGCAGCGACACGGCTGTCGGACGCGACGTCGGCCGCGCTCGCCCAAGGCCGGATCGACGGCGTCCTCTTCTTTTCGCCGCGCACGGCCGAATCCTTCGTCGCGCTCGCGACCCGGGCGGGCGCGGCGCCGCATCTTGCGCGCGCGAGCGCCTATTGTCTGAGCGACGCGGTCGCCGCGAAGGCGCGCGCGGCCGCGTGGCGCCGAGTCGTTATTGCCGAGCGGCCCGATCAGGAATCGCTTTTCGCCGCGATCGCGCGCGAAAACGGCGGTTGAGGGTGCCAATCCCGCGCGGGCCCTGCTAATCTTGCCGGGTCATGGACGAAACTCCCAAGCCGACCGACGACAAGGGCCAGCCGGCCGACGACAAGGACATGGGCAAGTCCGTCGCGACCCCGCCCCGGCCCGCGGTGGTTCTTCCGGCGTTTATTATCTCCCTGCTGGTCGTGGGCGCGCTCGCCGTGGCGATCGCGGCCACGGCACCCCGCTGGCTGCCGTGGGTCCGGGCGGAGCTCGCGACGCCCGATCCGCGCGTGGCGGCGCTGGAAGCGCGCGTCAAGGCGCTCGAAGAACGCGCGTTGCCCGTATCCACACCCGCGCCTGCGCCGGCGCCGCCGTCGATCATGGCGCCGCCACCCGCCGCGCCGGCCGTCGATAAGGCGGCGTTCGACGATCTCGTTCGCCGTTTGAATGAATCGGAAGCGCGCGCCGCCGATCTCGCGCGAAGGCTTCAGGCGGTCGAGGCGGCCGAAGCCAAGGCCGCCAGCGCTGATACGATGGCGCCCGCGTTCGTCCTCGCCGTCGGCCAGCTGCGCGACGCGAGTCTGGCGGGCCGCCCGTTCGCGCGCGAACTCGATCAGTTGCGCGAAATCGCCAAATCCCGCCCGGAAGCGACCGAAGCCGCCGAACGACTCCGGCCCCATGCCGCCAAGGGGGTGCCGACCGCGAACGACATCAAGGCCCGTTTCGACGCCATGGCGCGCGCGGTGACGGTTGCGGCGCGCGGCGCCGGCGACGGAACCTGGACCGATCGCGCGCTCGCCCGGCTTTCGGCCCTGGTCGCGGTGCGCCGCACCGACGAGCGCGCGCCGGCGGGCTCGCCCGACGCCGCTCTGCGCGCGGCGGAACAGGCGCTCGGCCGGGGCGACGTCGCGGCGGCGGCGGCGGCGATCGAGACTCTATCCGGCCCGGCCCAGGCGGCGGCGCGGGATTGGCTCGCGGATGCGCGCGCGCGCGGTACCGTGGATGCGGCGCTCGCCGATCTCCACCGGCGCGCGCTGGCGGCGCTCGCGGGCGGAAGCTGACCGTGTTCCGTTGGCTGCTTTATATCGTCGCGGCGGCGGCGTTGGTCGCGGCGGCGGTGTGGCTCGCCGACAACGCCGGAACGGTGACGCTCCATTGGCGCGGCTGGCGCATCGACACCTCGGTCGCCGCCTTGATCGCGGCGGGGGCGGCGGTGCTGGTGGCGGCGGGGGTTCTGCATCGGTTGTGGCTTGCCGTCGCGCGCGCGCCCGGCGATTGGCGCGAATCCTGGCGGCGTCGGCGGCGCGAGCGCGGCTACGAAGCGCTGACCCGCGGCATGGTCGCGATCGCCGCCGGCGACGCCGACGAGGCCCGCCGCCAGTCCCGCCGCGCCGAGGGCCTGCTCGACGAGCCGCCGCTGACCCTGCTGCTCGCGGCCCAGGCGGCGCAGCTTTCGGGCGACGAACAGGCCGCCGGTCGCTTCTTCGCGACCATGAGCGAACGCCCCGAGACCGAGTTTCTCGGCGTGCGCGGCCTGCTCGGCCAGGCGATCAAGCGGGGCGACCGGGCGGGCGCGCTCGAACTCGCCCGCCGCGCCTGGCGGCTCAGGCCCGACAGCGGCTGGGCGGCGGAAGTGATGTTCGATTTGGAAGCCAAGGAAGGCCGCTGGCGGGACGCCCGGGCCTCGCTCGCCGAGGCGGCGCGGCGCGGCGCGCTCGATCGGGGCATCGCGCGCCGGCGCGAGGCGGCCCTGCTGGTGGAAATCGCGCGCGAGGCCATGGCCGACGGACGTCACGACGAAGCCCGCGACTTGGCGGGCGAAGCGCACAAGCTCCGCCCCGATCTGGTCGCGGCGGCGGCGGAATACGCGCGCGCGTTACTCGCCGGGGAAAAATTCCGCCCGGCGGCGGATGCCGCCCAGACAATAATCCCGGCGCCTGCGCGACGCCGGGCTTTTTCATTGATGGCGCCTGCGCGCCGGGCGGGGGCGGCGATCGAAAAGACCTACGCGTTGGCACCCCACGCCGGGTTGGCCGATCTCTACGCGCACGCCCGGCGGAGTCCGGACGCGCTCGCCGCCGCCCGGGAGATACGGCAATTGACCGAGGGCCAACCGACACACCCGGAAAGCCTGTTTGCGCTCGCTCGCGCGTATGCGGCGGCGAAACTGTGGGGCGAGGCGCGTCGCGCAATCGACCAATTCGGCCACCGCCCGCCCGCCCGCGCCTGCCGCCTGATGGCGGAGATCGAGGAAAGCGAGCGCGGCGACATGAATGCCAGCCGGCGCTGGCTGATGCGGGCCAACGTCGCCGAGCCCGATCCGGCGTGGATGTGCGATTCCTGCGGCGCCGCCGCCGACGACTGGCGGGCGGCATGCGCGAAGTGCGGCGCGTTCGACACCCTGGAATGGCGGGCCCCGGCCCGCGTCGCGGCGCTGGCCGCACCGGAAGCTTCAACCGCGCCGCGGCTGGCGGCGGCGGATTCGGCAGGCGAATCGGGCTCCGCCTCCGTTCCGTCCTCTTGACCCGTTCAAACGAAAGGCGGCCGGGCAGTGCCCGGCCGCCGGTCGCGGAGTTCCCCGCGCGAGGCGGGGAACCTAAAGAAAAGCGAAGCGCCGATCTAACGCTTCTTCTTCTTGCCTTTCTTCGCAGCTTTCTTCCGTTTCGCCATGGTCGTTCTCCTTGCTGGCTGGTTGATGGCCGGACCCCCATCCGACCGATACGCTTGCCGCGCTCAGATCCTCCTGGTGGGGGTCGTCCGCGCTCGCGCGCGATTGTTGTTGGCGGCAATTCGATCCCCCGCCGACGAAGCGGCGGCGAAAGACGGCGGAGCAAACGCGGGCCTCGCGCGAGGATGCAACGTGCAATCGTTCCTGCCGGTTCCGGCCATCGAAAGCGATTTCCTTCGTTTCATCGCTTGACGCGATCTGCGGATCAAGTCGAATCGCCCGCGAATCGCTCCACGTCGTCAATAAACAGACATTTAAAAAACTTTTCAATCATTTTCGTCGAACGGCGTCGCGCCGAGTCGATTTCGAATCGCGCCGACGTCGATCGCGAGTCTCGACGACGCGTGTTTTTTGCCGTCGCGCGGGAACGGAACGTCGTTTCCGCGCGCGCGTGCGCGATGCGCGACGGGACGTTGATCGGAATTGCGCGCGCGCTGGCGCGGAACGATGCCGATCGGGTTCGGCCGGCGCCGATGGGCGCGCGGGCGGCGGCGCTTCACGGAGAAAAAAGCCCGGCGCGCGCGGCGCAAACGCGGCCCCGGGAACCGATATTATCTTTTAATATCAATTACTTGTAAAATGGCGCCATGTGAGACACATTCCGCGGGCGCGGCGCGGCGCTCGCGGCGACGATCCGCGCATGATGCGCGCGCGATTCGATTCTTGGTTCGTCGCGACCGGGGTGAAACGCACGCGAACGATGCCGCACGCACATTGCGAATCGACTCGTGCCGGCGTCGTCGCGCCGGATCGGCATGCGAGTGTCGGCGGTGCGCGTCCGCCGCTCGGCGCGACCACCGTCGGGGAGTCGGACGAAGCGTCGGCAAAGGGTTCGGAACGGGTCGGAAAGGGGTGAAAAATAGTTAACGCGTGCGAATCGGGGGGGCGATTCGCCGGCGGGCGAAACGTTAACGAATGAATCGCCGCCGAAAAAACGATTCTGTCGCGCGCGGAGACGACGTTGCCCCGCGCGGGATCGGAACGCGACCGATTGTCGATCCGCTTTCCTCCGATCGGGGAAGCGCGCGACGGCAAACGCGACCGTTCGCCGGGGCCTTCCGGCCCCGCCTTGCCAAGGCCGGGGCTAGGTCCTATTTTCCCGCCCCATCTTCGCCCCGCACGCCGGCGTAGCTCAGGGGTAGAGCAACGCATTCGTAATGCGTGGGCCGGGGGTTCAAATCCCTCCGCCGGCACCATTTTTCGTCGAATTTCACGGATTGAGGGCTGTCGGCAGGGCCAAGCGATGCCGTCCATCTTCCGCAAATCCTTTCGGCATCATAATCCCTTGCGAGCCACGTATTTGCCCCTGATCGCCCGGTTGCGGCGGATCGGATTCCACAAATACCGCCGCCGCCTGACGAAGCGGCTTTTCAAGAAGCCGGGACGTTGGTTGTTCGATGCCGCGTACGGGAGCGGCCTCGGCGGCACGGGGCGGATGGCGATCGATCTTCCGGGGGGTTCGCGCACATTTCGTTTCGACGGCCGCCATGGCCACTTCGGAATGGTTTACATGCATCCCGAGCACCTGCTGTTCGAGCCGGGGGTAGCGGCTCTGCTCGACGCCTTCGCGACCGGACCGAAAGTTTTCTACGATGTCGGCGCCAATTGGGGGATGCTGTCCCTGTATGCGGCGACCCTGCCCGGGTTCCGTGGGCCGATCCATGCCTTCGAACCCGTGCCGCTCGCGAGCCGCGATTTGATCGACATCGTCCGACAACTGGGCCTTGAATCGCGCATCGCTTGCCATGAGGTTGCCGCGTCCGATCGCGCGGGTACGGCACGCATGAAGCTTCCCTTGGCGGGCGATACGGGCTGGTCGAAGATATCGGACGACGGCGATATGGACGTTCGCGCCGCCCGTCTCGACGACATGGATCTGCCCGACCCCGATTTCATCAAGCTCGACGTCGAAGGCCATGAGTTTCAGGCGCTGTTCGGCGCTCGGGCGCGTCTGCGCCGCGCGCGGCCCCACGTCGTGCTCGAAAACTGGCTGGAACTCCAGACGCCGAACATCACCGCCGATCCGCTGAGGCTGCTCGAGGACGAAGGTTACGGCTTGTTCATCCCGTGCTGGCAATACGCGCGGAACGGTGCGCCGTTTCTGTGGCCCGACGCCCATCCCCCGACGCCGGAGCGGGATCAAACCTTCGTTCTGGTGCCCGTGACTTCCGAGCAGCGGTTTTTGATGTCCCGGCATCTCAGCGTGTACGCCTGTCCGTCCGAGCGAATGAACGAATTGAGGGCCGCGTTCGAGGAGATTCCCCGCTTGATGTAGGCTCGGCCGGGGTATCATCGGCCGGCCGAGCCGGGTCGTCGACGCAGGAACAGCCCATGGAAAAAAGAGAAGCGGCCGCTGGCGCCGCTTTGTTCGTCCTGCCGCTTCTGTTCGTCGCCGCGGCGCTGGCGCTGCGCCAAGCGGGCGGCGCGTTCTGGGAATGGCACGTTTCCGATCCCTCCTACTTCTACCTGTTCGACGCCATCCACCTCGTCCGGCTGCAGCCCCCCGGCCAGTCGTTTCATCCGGGCACCCCGGTCCAGCTGCTGGGCGCGCTGGCGCTGAAGCTCGCCGATCCACTTTCATCCGGGGCCGAGATCGCCGCCCGCGCGTTCGCCGATCCGGAGGCGCATCTCCGGGTCATCAGCAACGCCCTGATCGCCGTCAACGCCGTCGCCCTTGTGGTCGCGGGTTTCGCCGCGCGCGCCTTCACCGGCAACCTGGTACTGGCCTTGTTCGTGCAGGCGGCGCCGTTTCTGTCGATGGTCATTCTGAAAAACGCCTATCAGGCCAAGCCGGAATCGCTCCTCATCGCCGTCGCGCTCATGCTCGTCGTTTTGGTGTTCAAGGCGGGCGTGTCCGGGATGGAGGCCCGCAAGCCTTCGGCCGGGCTCGCGATCGCGTTCGGCGCGGTCGCCGGGCTCGGCATCGCCACCAAATTGACGGCGGCGCCGGTCTTTCTGCTGCCGCTGTTCCTGCTCGGCGGTGTTCGCGGGATCGCCGTCTATGCGGTTTCGGCGGCCGCGACGTTCGCGTTGTTCACCCTGCCGGCATGGCCCAATGTCGCCAAGGTCGCGGACTATATCGTTCCCACTCTTTTGCGCAGCGGCGCCTACGGCAGCGGCCCGGACTTCGTCGTCGATCTCGCCCGCTATCCGCGCGACGTGATCGATGTCGCGAGCCGACCCGTGGTCCATCTGCAATTGCTGTTCGGCGCGGCGGCGCTTCTGATCGCGGCGTGGCGTCGGCGCCGCGGCCTGGCGGTGCCGGCGTTCGAGCTCAGCGCGCTTGCCGGTCTCGCGCTGGCGGTCCTGGTCCAGGTACTGGCGGTCGCCAAGCAGCCGACGGCCAACTACATGGTTCCCGCCTACATGCTGATGCCGCTGGCGACGATCCTGTTCTACCGGTTCGTCGCCGGGCTCGGCTGGGGCGCCGAAACGCTCCGCCGCCGCGCGCGCCTGGCGGTGTCGCTGGTATTGCTGGCGTCGATCGCGGCGCAACCGTTCGCCGTCCGCCGCCAATACGCCGAATTGGTCCAAAAGCGCGCCGAGGCCGCCCGGGTCGACAACGCCCGCTTCGCCGACTGCGCCCGCATCTATTTCTTTCCCTCAAGCAGCCCGTCGTTCGCCCTTTTTCTCGGCGATTGGTGGACCGGCGGGCGCGAAAGCGACGCGGTCGCCCGCCGCGTCGGAGCCAACGAATACTGGTACGAACAGAACACCGGGGATTTGCGCGACGCCTTTGGTTCGCGCGATATCGCCCGGATCGTCGCCGACAACGCTTGCGTGTTCCTGCGCGGCGGGCATCCGGGACCGATCGGCAACTATCTCGCCCGCCACGTTCCCCATGTCCGCTTCGATCGCGCCTGCTCGACGCGCGAGGAAACCGTGCTCACCTGGGGCGTCGACTGCGCCGGGCGCCCGATTCCGAAATCCTAGGCAACCAGGTCGATCACGCTGCCGCGCGCGAGCAGCGTCGCGCGGCCGCCCAGGTCGAACGCGCGCACGGCATGCCCGGCGGACGAAGCGAAGGCCAGGCGCTCTTCCATCATCTGCAGGGTGAGCAGCCGGCGCGAGGCCAACTCGTGGGCCCGCGTCAATGCGCCCTCGGCCTCCGCGATTTCCGCGTCGGTGACGACGCGGAGGCCGGCAACGCGCCCTCCCAGATCGGGCGCGCCGAAACCGAGCCCCCGACTGTCGAGGGGCTGGGGCGCGAGCGTGATCGCGCCCCCGAAACGCGACGTTTGCACCTCCACGGCCGGCGTATCGGAAGCGATCAGGTTGATTCCGCCCCGCGTCTCCGCCGCGACCAGCGCGTTGATGTCGGCGAGCGCCCGCCGCGCCTCGGCCTGGATGTTGAGGCGCGACACCCGCGTTCCGCCGACGGCAAGTTGCGCGCTGCTTCCGACCAGGGAGCTGGTGCGCGCTTCGGCGACGGCGTCGCGGAACGCGGCGAGGGTGTCGACGATCACGCGCGCGCTCGCGACCGCGCCCGCGAGCGCCGTCCGCGCGGACGTCGCGTCGAGGTCGATCGTGTCCGTGGACCGCGCCGCCGAATCGAGAGAGATATCCGCGCGGGACAACTCGCCGGCCGGCGTCGCGTTCCGCGCCGAGAGCGGCGTCAGCACCCGCGGCGGGAGCGCCCCGATCAAGGCGGCGGAAATGGGATCGAATTCGGCCATGACGCCCGATCTTGCGTTGCGCCCGCGGTATGCGCGGGGAGGGCCATTCTGGCGAAAGGCGGGCGCTTCTCGTTTTCGCGCAGGGATGGGAAAACCGCGCCCGGCCGGGATGCTAGCATGAAGGGCGGGCATGGGCGGCGGATAACGCGTCCCGCCCTCATCCCTAAAAAATGTTCTATTATTATTGGGTTATAACAGGATTATTTATAAGAACTCTAAATAGTTGAACGAAGGGCCGCCATGCCCCACATTAGGGTCAATCGGGTCGCCTTTGCCTCGGAGAACTTCTTTATATGGTCGACAAGTTCGTCTCGTCCGCTTCTCGTCCGTTCGGGCCTTCGCTCGAGCGCCTGCGCGCTGCGGGGCTCCGGCCGACGCGTCAACGGCTCGCGCTAGCCAAACTGTTGTTCAACGGGATCGATCGCCACATCAGCGCGGAGGCCTTGCACGAGGAGGCCGAGGCGGCGGGCATCCGCGTGTCGCTCGCGACCGTCTACAACACGCTCCATCAGTTCACCGCCGTCGGATTGATGCGCGAAATCGTGGTCGACAGCCAGCGCTCCTACTTCGACACCAACGTCAGCGACCACCATCATTTCTTCCATGAAAGCACGAGCCGGCTGCAGGATATTCCGGCCGAAGACGTGCGCGTTGCCCGCCTGCCCGCGCCGCCCGCGGGCGCGCGCGTCAAGCGGATCGACGTGATCGTGCGCCTGGAAGAGAAGGAATAGGGACCGAAACGAGCCGTCAAATCAGTATATTAATTGATATATTTCATATTATTACATATTATTTTGGAATAATTTTAATCTGCTTGACAACCTCCGAGCCGCCGTCCATATAAGAAGCGTTCCGGGGCGTCCACCGCGCCGGCCGTCATTCGATCCGCCGTTCGTTCAACCCCAGGGAAAAGGAACTGTCTCCATGCCGAAAAATCTCAAGGGCACCAAGACCGAGGAAAACCTGAAAGCCGCGTTCGCCGGCGAATCGCAGGCCAACCGCCGCTACCTCTATTTCGCGCAGAAGGCCGACGTCGAAGGCTTTAACGACGTCTCGACCGTGTTCCGCTCGACCGCGGAAGGCGAGACCGGCCACGCCCACGGCCATCTCGAATTTCTCGAGGCGGTCGGCGATCCCGCCACCGGCAAGCCGATCGGCCCGACCGCCGACAACCTGCGCGCCGCGATCGCGGGCGAAACCCACGAATACACCGACATGTACCCGGGCATGGCGAAAGCCGCGCGCGAGGAAGGTTTCGACGAAATCGCCGACTGGTTCGAAACCCTGGCCAAGGCCGAGAAGTCCCACGCCGGGCGCTTCCAGAAGGCCCTCGATTCGCTGAAGTAAGTCCACTCGGCTCCGCCTTCGTGCTCCCTCGACGCGGGGACGGACGCGAAGGCGGGCCGGATTTTCCGTCACGACGCCACATTCAAGCCGGAACGGCGGGGGAGGGACCGACGCCGGCGCACGAAGGACCCATGCCATGCGCGAAGGCAGTCTCGAAGCCCCCGTCCGCCGCCCGATCCCCTGGCGCGAGGCCGATTTTTGGGACGAAGCCAAGCTCGACGCCGAAACCCGGCGCGTGTTCGACATCTGTCACGGCTGCCGGCGCTGCTTCAACCTCTGCGATTCGTTTCCACGGCTCTTCGATCTGGTCGACGCCGCGCCGAGCGAGGAATTGGATACGGTCAAATCGTCCGATTTCGCCAAGGTGGTCGAAGCCTGCACGCTCTGCGACATGTGCTTTTTGACCAAGTGCCCGTACGTTCCGCCGCACGAATTCGATCTCGATTTCCCGCACCTGATGCTGCGCCATCGCGCAGTCGCCGCGAAGAAGGGCCAAGTCCCCTTCGGCGCGCGCCAGATCACCGAAACCGACCGCAACGGCAGGATCGGCTGTTCGATCTCCGGCCTCGCCAACTGGGCGAGCCGGCGCGGCAACGCGCTCACCCGTCCGGCGATGGCCGCCGTCCTCGGCGTGCATCCGGAGGCCGATCTCCCGACGTTCGATGCGGAAACGCTGGAAGCGCAAGCGGCCAGACTCAATCTCGCGCGTAACCTCGAAGCGCCCGCCGCCAAGGCCGGGCGCAAGGCGGCCGTGTTCGCCACCTGCTTCGCCAACTACAACGCCACCGCCATCGGCCGCGCCGCGCTCGAGGTGCTGGCGAAAAACGGCGTCGAAACCGAACTCGTTTATCCCGGCTGCTGCGGGATGCCGCAATTGGAGCAAGGCGACATCGCCCGCGTCGCCGAGAAGGCCAAGTCGATCGCGGCGGCGTTCAAGCCGTGGATCGCCAAGGGCTACGACGTGGTCGCGCTCACGCCCAGTTGCGCCCTGATGCTCAAGTTCGAATGGCCCCTGATCGTGCCGGACGACGAGGGCGTCAAGACTCTCGCCAACGCCACCTTCGACGCCAGCGAATACATGGTCGACATCGCCCGCCGCCACGGGCTCGCGCCCGGCTTGAAGCCGCTCGCCGGCGAAATATTCCTGCACATCTCCTGTCATTCGCGCGCCCAGAACATGGGCCAGAAGGCGACCGAGATGCTGCGCCTGATCCCCGAGGCCAAGATCCACGTCGCCGAGCGGTGCTCCGGCCACGGCGGCTCGCTCGGGGTGATGAAGGAAACCTTCGAGGTGGCGCTGAAAGTCGGCCGCCCGGTCGCCCGCCAGGCGGCCGAACGGAAGGCCGCGTTCGTGGTCTCCGAATGCCCGCTCGCCCGCGACCACATCGTTCAGGGCGCCGAGCGGCTCGACGCGGCTTCCAAACCGGCCGCGACCGCGCGCCATCCGATCGAAATTCTCGCCCGCGCTTACGGCGACTGAAAGGACTCGTCCGATGACGCCCAACCCGCACGCCATTTCGCCCGCCGACATCATGCCGATGGCGGATTACGCCGAGGTCCGCGCCGAACGCCGCCGCCTGATGGCGCGCGCCAAGATCGACCGGCGCGTTCCGGTCGGTCCCGACGCCACGTTCTATTTCGAGAACTACGCCACCATGCTGCATCAGGTCCACGAAATGCTGTTCGTGGAAAAGGGCGGCGCGGAGCAGATTCCGGGCGAAATCGCGGCCTACGATCCGCTGGTGCCGAAGGGATCGAACCTCTCCGCCACCTTCATGATCGAGATCGAGGATCCGAACCGCCGCCTCGCCGTTCTCAAGACCCTGGGCGGGATCGAGAACACCATTTCGCTCGCCTTCGCGGGCGAGATGGTCAAGGGGGTCGCGCACGACGACGCCGAACGGACCACCGAGGACGGCAAGACCTCGTCGGTCCACTTCTTCGCGTTTCCGTTCACGAAGACGCAGATCGAAAAATTCCGCAAAGCGGGAACCGAAGTCGTACTCGCCATCCGCCATCCCAACTACGCGCACATGGCGATTCTGTCCGAAGCGACGCGAGCCGAATTGGCGAAGGACTTCGATTGATTTCGTCTAGCGTCCCGGCCTCAGACTCCGCTTCGCCTCGGTCGTTTCGTCCTTGAGCACGCCCCAGAAGTCGACGCGCCGGAGCCAGCCGTCGAAGCCGTCGACCTCGATCCGGCACCAGGCCGATCCTTCCGGGCAACTGACCAGGTTGGCGACGACGCCGGCTTCCAGGTGCGCGACGGGGCGCGCGTCGGGTTCGGGCCTGGCGGCCAAGGTGCGCGTGCCGCCGACCACGATCACCGTCCGCTTGCCGGCGAGCAGGCTCTGGTGCACCCAGCCCTGGGTTCCCTGCCAGTCGCGGATCTTGCGCCAGGTGCGGTATTCGGCGATGACCTCGACCGGCAATCCCTGACGCTGGAACACCCAGTCGATCGGATATTGCACGCCGGGGCCGGTGCGCACGTTAACCTCGCCCGCGCGCAAGGAGGCGAAACGCGGCAGCGGGAGGCCCGAGGTTTCGGGCCCGCCGCGCCCCTGTTCGGACGCCGCGCCGCCCGCCGGGTCTTCCTCCGCCGCCCGCGCCGATCCCGCGCAGGCGAAAACGACAAGAAGAGTTAATATCAGTATTCGCGTCACGGCGGACGGGTGCGCTGCGGTCATGGCGAACGCATTATAAAGGCAAGCGGGTTTTCCCCGCCATCGCGGTTGCGGAATCTTTCCGGGCCGGTGCCGTCCGAGCGCTTGCCAAGGGACCGGGGCATTGCTACGAAAAATACCTCGGCGGTTCCGGCATCGCCCCGATGGGGGCGCCAGAATAGCGAAGCGTGCGGCAAATCAGCCGCCGCGCGCTCGGGGAGAAAAGGGCCGATGCCCACCAAGAAAACCAAGGTCATCGTCACCCGCAAGCTGCCCGAGGCGATCGAAACCCGCTTGATGGAGCTGTTCAACGTCAAGCTCAACGACGCCGACCGCCCGCTGTCCAAGGCGGAGTTGATGGAGGCGGTCAAGACCGCCGACGTGCTGGTGCCGACCGTCACCGACCGCATCGACGCGGGCGTGCTCTCCCAGGCCGGGCCGCAGCTTCGCCTGATCGCCAATTACGGCACCGGCGTCGACCACATCGATCTCGCCGCCGCGCGCTCGCGCGGCATCACCGTCACCAACACCCCCGACGTGCTGACCGAGGACACCGCCGACATGACCATGGCGTTGATCCTGGCCGTGCCGCGCCGGCTCGCCGAGGGCGAGCGGATCCTGCGCGCCGGCAAGTGGCAGGGCTGGTCGCCGACCTGGATGCTCGGCCACCGCATCTGGGGCAAGCGCCTCGGCATCATCGGACTCGGGCGCATCGGCCAGGCGGTGGCGCGCCGCGCGCGCGGTTTCGGGCTCGCGATCCACTACCACAACCGGCGCCGGGTGCCGGAGGAAATCGAGAACGAACTCGAAGCGACCTACTGGGAAAGCCTCGATCAGATGCTGGCCCGGGTCGATATCATCTCGATCAACTGCCCGCATACGCCCGCGACGTTCCATCTTCTGTCGGCGCGGCGGCTCAAGCTGCTCCATCCCCACGTCTACATCGTCAACACCTCGCGCGGCGAGGTGATCGACGAAGCCGCCCTGGTGCGGGGCTTGCGCGCCAAGGAAATCGCCGGCGCCGGCCTCGACGTGTTCGAGAACGAACCGGCGGTCAACCCCAAGCTCCTGGAGATGGAAAACGTCGTGCTGCTGCCGCACATGAGCTCGGCCACCTTCGAGGGCCGTCTCGACATGGGCGAAAAGGTGCTGATCAACATCAAGACGTTCGTGGACGGCCACCGCCCGCCCGACCGCGTGCTGGCCGACCAGACGTGAGCGTGACCGCGGTTCCGGCGGCTGCCGCCGGCCCCGCTGCCCCCGTCACCGTTCCCATTCCCTATCGCGATCCCGTCGCGGCGTTCGCGCCGTTTGCCCGCGAACCCTGGGCGGCGCTGCTCGATTCGGCCGAGGAACACGCGACGCGCGGACGCTTCGCCTACATCGCCGTCGATCCGTTCGCGACCATGATCTGGCGCGTCGGCGACGCAAGCGATCCGTTCGCCTTGTTGCGCGCGAAACTGCCCTTGGACCTGGCGCCGGCGCTGCCGGGCTTGCCGCCGTTCCAGGGCGGCGCGCTCGGCCTCTTCGGCTACGAGCTCGGCGGTTGCCTCGAACGCCTGCCCCAGCCGCGCGCCGCGCCGCCCGCCTCGCCCGACCTCGCGGTCGGGCTCTACGACACCGTCGCCGCGTTCGATCTCGCCCAGCGAAGCGCGTGGGCGATCGCGCGCGACGTTCCCGGCGCGCCCGGCGGCCGCCCGCCGGCGCGGGCGCGGGCCGAGGCGCTGGCCGCGAAAATCCGCGCCGCGCAACCGTTGCCCTTGCCGGATTGGAGCGCGCGCGGAAACTGGCGGGCGGAAACCGGCCGCGCCCGCTTCGAGGCGATGGTCGCCTGTTGCGTCGATTACATCCGCGCGGGCGACATCTTTCAGGCCAACATCACGCACCGCTTTCTCGCCGACCTGCCGCCCGGGCTCGACGCGTTCACCCTTTATCGCCGTCTCTGCCGCCTGACGCCTTCGCCGTTCGCGGCCTTTTTCAACGCGCCGGGGCTGCAACTGCTGTCGGCTTCGCCCGAGCGGTTTCTCGCGCTCGACCGGTCCGGGCGGATCGAAACCCGCCCGATCAAGGGCACCCGCCCCCGCGGCGCCGACCCGGCGGAAGACGCGCGTTATGTGGCCGAACTGCGGGCGAGCGAAAAGGACCGCGCCGAAAACCTGATGATCGTCGATCTCCTGCGCAACGACCTCTCCCGGGTCGCGGCGGTCGGCACCGTGCGCGTGCCCGAACTGTTTACCCTCGAAACCTTCGCCCGGGTCCATCACCTGGTGTCGGCGGTGGAAGGGCGGCTCGCGCCCGGCTTCGGCGCGCTCGATCTGCTCGCCGCCGCGTTTCCCGGCGGCTCGGTCACCGGCGCGCCGAAAATTCGCGCGCTCGAGATCATCCACGAACTGGAACCCGCCCGGCGCGGGCCCTATTGCGGCGCGCTCGCCTGGATCGGCTTCGACGGCGCCATGGATTCCTCGATCGTCATCCGCACGCTGTGGATCGCCGACGGCCAGGTGGTGGCGCAAGCGGGCGGCGGCATCGTCGCCGACTCGATCCCGGCCGCCGAATACGAGGAAACCATGGTCAAGGCGGCGCCGTTGCTCGCCGCGCTGGCGGGCGAGTCCGCGCCCGGCGGGCGGCCATGAGGGGCAAGGTCTGGCTCAACGGCCGTTTTGACGAGCGCGCGCAAATCCGCATCGAGGAAGCCGACCGCGGCTTCACGCTCGGCGACGGCGTGTTTGAAACCCTGGCCGTGCGCGGGGGCAAAGCGCTGCGCGTCGCCCAGCATCTCGCGCGCCTGAACGAAGGCGCGCGCACGTTGCGCCTTCCGGTTCCCTACGACGATGTCGCGCTGGCCCGCGCGATTTCCGACACTATCCGCATGAACAACATCCGCGACGGCGTCGCCCGGCTCACGGTTTCGCGCGGGCCGGGCGAGCGCGGGCTGCTGCCGCCCGAAAAACCGAAACCGACGGTGGTAATCGCGGCCCACCCAGATCTTCCCCCCGAAACGTCGGTCCGCGCCGTGACCGCGCGAAAAGCACGCCGCGACGAGGGCTCGGTGCTCGCGCGCGTGAAATCCTTGAGCTACCTCGAGCAGGTGCTGGCGCGGATGGAAGCGAAAGAGCGCGGCGCCGACGAGGCCCTGCTGCTCAACACCCATGGCCGCATCGCCGACGGCACGGCGGCGAATCTGTTCCTTTTCCTCGGCAACTGGTTGGTGACGCCGTCGCTCGACGAAGGCGCGCTGCCCGGCATCGTGCGCGCGGCGGCGGTGCGGGAATTGGGCGCGGTCGAACGCCCGCTCGCGCCCGAGGACGTTTATCAAGCCGACGAGGCGATGATGGTCAACAGCCTCGGCGTGCGCGCGCTGGTCGAGCTCGACGGGCGTGCGATCGGCGACGGACAAGAGGGAGTCTGGTGCGCCAAGCTCCGCGAGCTTGCCCGCGCCGACGAATAGAAAGAGTTAGTGCGTCGAAACGCCGACGGTCGCACGCGCGTAATCGCGCAGCACGTCGGCTTCGAGTTCCGCTTCGTTCAGGCGCGACGACACCACGTCGCGGAGACTCACCATGTCCACGACCCGGGAACCCTCCATCACCGGCAGGTGGCGGATGCGGCGCTTGTCCATCAGGCGGGCGGCGTCCTTGACGGTGGTCGCGCGGGAGCAGGTGACCACGTCGCGGGTCATCAGCTCGCTCACTTTCAGGGTGCGCACGTCGTTCCGGCTCGCGGCCAGCGCCCGGATGACGTCGCGCTCGGACACGACCCCGGCGATGCGACCTTCGCCGTCGGTCACCGGCAACGCGCCGATCTTGTGACGGGCGAGCAGATCGATCACCAGCTGCACCGTGTCGTCCGGCCGGCAGGTGACGACCGGGGCGGTGCGGACCTTGAGCAGATCGGCGATGGTTTGCTGAGCCATAGGGGAAGCCTCCATGACGGCGAGGAATTTCTTATATATTTCTTCTAATATACACGTCTTTGAATACGCGGAAGGAGATTTATTTTCGTTTTAATATCAACAACATATCAAATGAAAACCATCGCTCCTGTTTTCGACGCATCGCCGATCAAGGTGGCGACGCCCGCGATTTCGGCCCGCACGTCCGCGCGCAGATCGGCCGGATCGAGCCCGCGCGCCTTGAGCCCGAGTTCGCAGACAATGAAGCGCGCGCCCAACTCGATGCACGCCGCCAGCAGCTGCTCGAAGTCGGCGAGGTTGCGCCGCTTGAAGGAATCGTCCATGGCGCCGCCGTCGCGAAAATTTTCCGAGGTCGCTTGGGACAGCGCCAATCGCCGCCACGCGGGCGCGCCCGCGGCGTCCGGCTTCATCAGCGCGCGGCAGGCGTCCATGGTGAAGAACAGCGTCGCGCGCGTGCCCAGCGCCAACGCGCCCGAAGCCAGCACCAGGGCGTAATGCACTTTGTCGTACTCGCCGGAATAGACGATCAGGGAAAGCTCGTCGGGGCGGGTCGCGGTCATGGCCGTCTTCACCCGCGCCGGTGATGGGAAAGATCGCGGATGGTCGGGGCGTCGCCGCACAAGGGGCAGCCTGGATCGGCCGGCACGCGGATCTTGCGCATCTCCGCCGACAGGCCGTCGCACAGCATGAGCCAGCCGGAGAGGCTCTCGCCGATGCCGAGAATTTCCTTCAAGACTTCGGTCGCTTGGAGCGAACCGATGACGCCGCAAAGCGCGCCGAGCACGCCGGCCTCCGCGCAGGACGGAATTTCGCCGGGCGGCGGGGGTTCGCGGAAGATGCAGCGATAGCACGGCCCGTGGATGTTGCCGGGGCCGCCGCTCGGGCTCCGTTCGTGCGCCTTGAAGGTGGCGACTTGGCCGTCGAAGCGGAGGATCGCGCCCGAGACCAAGGTCTTCTTGGCGAGAAAGCAGGCGTCGTTGAGCAGAAAGCGCGTTTCGAAATTGTCGCTACCGTCGGCGACGATGTCGTAACCGGAAATCACGTCGAACGCGTTGTCGGGGCCGATGCGCGCCTCGTGGGTTATCACGCGAACCTCGGGGTTGATTTCGGCGATGGTGCGGCGCGCGCTCGCCACCTTGGCCTCGCCGATGCGTCCCGTGGCATGCACGATCTGGCGCTGAAGATTGGAAAGATCGACGTGATCGGCGTCGATCACGCCGAGCGTGCCGACTCCGGCGGCGGCGAGATAGAGCAGAAGCGGCGAGCCGAGCCCGCCCGCGCCCACCACCAGCACCTTGGCCCGCATCAGGCGCGCCTGGCCTTCGCCGCCCACCTCTTTCAGCAGGATGTGGCGGGCGTAGCGGCGGACCTGGGATTCGGTGAAGTCCATGATGCGATTACTATCCTGGCCCTATCCCGACCCGATGCCTTCGAACAAGGCGGTCGAGAGATAGCGCTCGGCCGAGCTCGGCAGGATCACGAGCACGGTCTTGCCCGCCATCTCGGGCCGCGCGCCGATTTCGAGGGCGGCGGCGATGGCCGCGCCCGAGGAAATGCCGACCGGCAGGCCCTCCAGCTTTGCCGTCTTGCGCGCGGTCGCGAACGCGGTTTCGTTGCCGATGCGGAGAATCTCGTCGATCAGGCTGGTGTTGAGCACCTTAGGGACAAAGCCCGCGCCGATGCCTTGGATCTTATGCGGCCCCGGCGGTCCGCCCGACAGCACGGCGCTGTCCTCGGGCTCGACCGCGACCATGCGCAAGCCAGGTCGCCGCGGCTTCAACGTTTCGCCCACGCCGGTCAGCGTGCCGCCAGTGCCGACGCCGCTGACGATGACGTCCACGTTTCCTTCGGTGTCGCGCCAGATTTCCTCGGCGGTGGTGCGGCGGTGCACCTCCGGGTTGGCGGGATTCTCGAACTGCTGGGGCATGTAGGAGCCTTCGTGCGCGCGCAGCAACTCGACCGCGCGCTCGATCGCGCCGCGCATGCCCTTGGCCGCCGGGGTCAGCTCGATCTCGGCGCCGAGCAGGGCGAGAATCTTGCGCCGCTCCACCGACATGCTGTCGGGCATGGTCAGGATCAGCCGGTAGCCCTTGGCGGCGGCGGCGAAGGCCAGCGCGATTCCGGTGTTGCCCGAGGTCGGCTCGATCAGCACCGCGCCCGGCCGGATCAACCCGTCGCGTTCGGCCGCCTCGATCATGGCGCGCCCGATCCGGTCCTTGACCGACGAAAGCGGGTTGAAAAACTCGCACTTGCCGAGAATGTCCGCCTTGCACCCGGCCTCGGCGGCAAGCCGCGATAGCCGGACGATGGGCGTCGCGCCGACGGTCTCGACGATCGAGTTGAACACGCGCCCGCGCGACGGCGGCGTTACGGCGGAAAATGTGGCGGTGGGCTTGTTCGGCATGGCGGTCAGATGGCGAAATCGAGGTTGCGACGACCTTCGCTCGCGATGCCGGCGGCGGCCGCGCGCGCACACAAATCCTCGATCGAAACCGTGTCGAGCCGGCCCATGAGAACGTCGTTCAATTCGCCCCACAGCGGCCGCACCACCTTCTGGCCGAGTATCGAGCCGCCGGCGTCGGCGATGTCGGCTTGGCCGGCTTCCAACGCGCGCACGACGCGCACGATTTCGCCGACCGACACGCGCCGGCGCTCGCGCGCGAGCCGATAACCGCCGCGCGGCCCCCGCACGCCGACCAGCACGCCGGCCCGCACCAGTTCCTGCAACGCGCGCTCGAGGTAGCGCTGGGGAATGCCCTGGCGGCGGGTGATCTCCGCGCTCGGCACCGGATTGGCGCCGGCGTGGTAGGCGATGTCGAGCACCGCCTCGATCGCGAACAGGGTCTTGCGCGAGAGCTTGAGCATCACGCGCCCCCGCCGGTCCCGGTCGAGCCGAACCCGCCCGGCCCGCGTGCGCTCGCGGGCAACTGGTCGCTCACGCGCCAGCGCACGGCCTCGATCCGTTGGACGACGATCTGGGCGATGCGCATGCCGCGCTCGACGACGAAGGGCGCCTCGCCGAGATTGACGAGGATCACCCGGACCTCGCCGCGATAGCCGCAATCGATGGTGCCGGGCGCGTTCAAGACGGTGATGCCGTGGCTGAGCGCGAGACCGGAACGGGGGCGCACCTGCGCCTCGAAACCTTCGGGCAAGGCGAGCGCGATGCCGGTGGGAATCGTCTCGCGCTTGCCGGGGGCGAGCACGACCGGCTTCTCGACCGCGGCGAGCAGGTCGGCGCCCGCGGCCCCGGCGGTGGCGTAGGCCGGCAGCGCCAGGCCGTCGCCGTGGGGAAGGCGCGCGACTTTGACCTCGACGGTCATGTGCGGCCCCGTTTCGAAGAACGCAGGGTTTCGGCGATCCGCCCCGCGAGCCGCTCGGCGAGCGCACCCTTGCTCATCGCCGGCCATTGGTCCGCGCCCTTCGCCGACACCAGCGCGACACGGTTGGCGTCGCCGCCGAACACGCCGGTGCCTTCCGACACGTCGTTGGCGAGTATCCAATCGCAGCCCTTGGCCGCGAGCTTCTTTTTGGCGTTAGCGATGAGATCGTCGGTTTCGGCGGCGAAGCCGATCACGAGTTTAGGCCGGCATTTTCCGGCATGCGCGAGCGTCCTCAGAATATCCGGGTTCTCGGCGAGCGCGATCTTGGGGGGCGCGCCGGTTTTCTTGATCTTTCTCTTGGCCGCCTCGGCCGGGCGCCAGTCGGCGACGGCGGCCGCGCACACCGCGACATCGACGGGCAACGCTCGTTCGCATGCCGCTAACATCGCGCGCGCCGATTCCACGTGTACCGTCGCGACGCCCTCGGGATCGGGAAGCGCCACCGGCCCCGTCACCAAAGTCACGCGGGCGCCGGCGCGGGAAAGCGCGCGCGCAATGGCGTGGCCCTGCTTGCCCGACGAGCGGTTGGCGATGTAGCGCACCGGATCGAGCGCTTCCCAGGTCGGGCCGCTGGTGACCAGCGCGCGCGCGCCGCGAAGCGCGCCGACCGGCGCGCCGCCGTCGGCGAGGAACGCGCGCACCGCCTGGACGATGGCGTCGGGCTCGGCCATGCGGCCCATGCCCCATTCGCCGCAGGCCATGTCGCCTTCCTCGGGGCCGACGAAACGGACGCCGCGATTTTTCAAGGTCGCGAGATTGGCCTGGGTCGCCGGATGTTCCCACATGCGCACGTTCATGGCCGGCGCCGCCATCACCGGTCTGTCGGTGGCGAGCAAGAGCGTGCTGGCGAGATCGTCGGCGAGGCCGGCCGCCATCTTGGCGAGCATATCGGCGCTCGCCGGGGCCACCAGCACCAGGTCGGCCTCGCGCGAAAGCCGGATATGCCCCATCTCGCTTTCGTCGGTCAGCGAAAAGAGATCCTCGTAGACCTTGTCTTCGGCGACGGCGGCGAGCGCGAGCGGAGCGACGAATTGCTTGCCGCCCCGGCTCAGCGCGCAGCGGACGGCGAGCCCGTGTTCGCGCAGGCGGCGCACCAGTTCCGGCGTCTTGTAGGCGGCGATGCCGCCGGTGACGACCAGCAAGATGCGGCGACCGGCCTCGGGTCGCATGGGCGATTTATTGGGGTTCTTAACCATTTAACGAACGCTTTGTGTGGATAGGCTAGCGCCCGCGTCCACGCTCCGCAAGGATGGAAGTAAGCTATTGAATTTGAATGATTTTAAACTTAGTCGGTGATCGCCTTAAGCCACTCGAGCACGATCCAGACACCCTCGCTCGGCGTATCCAGATGCCCGCCCGGAACGGAGGCGTAGCGGTTTTTCGGGTGCGCCGGTGCCTGGTCGTAAATCGCTCCCTTGCCGGTCGCGAACAGGGAGTCGTTCTCGCCGATCACCCACAGGAGCGCCGTTCCGGGTTTGAGTCGCGACGCCGTGCGCGTCATCGCGGCCGCGCTCTCGGGGTCGAAATAGCTGAGAAAGATGCTCGCGGTCGTGCGTTTGCCCTCCCGGCGTCCCTGGTTGAGATCGTTGAACTCGAACGGCTCGTTGCCCTTGCCGGCGGCGGCTTGCCCCTTGGCGCGCTCGACGTCGGCGGCCATGGCCTGGCGGAAGCGGCCCAGGTCGGGAACATGCCCGGGGGCGAGCGCGACGAGACCGACGACACCCTCCCGCGTGGCACCATAGGCGAGGGCGGCGTTGGCGCCGAAACTGTGCCCGCCGACGACGATGCGTTGCGCGCCGTTGGCTTTGAACTTGGCGACCGCCTGGTCGATTTCTTTCAAGGCGTCGTCGTAACCGACATCGTAATTGCGGTGCCGCGACCAGGGCATGATCGGCGTTTCTAACATCACCCCGGCGCTTTGGAGGGCGTGCGAAATCCGGTAGAGGTGGCGGTCGTCGGGCGCGCCCCACTTGCCGTGTATCAGCACGATGCCGATCTTGCGCTCCTTCAGATCCTGGGCCGCTGCGTGTGGGGCGGCACCGAGCAGGACGAACAACGCGGCCAGCAGACCGGCGATCCGACGGGGCATGGGTTTCGTCCTTGTATGAAGGTTAGAGCCGCCAGCCCCAATGGAGCGCGGCGATGCCGCCCGAAAGGTTGTGGAAGCCGACCCGCTCGAAGCCGGCTTGGCCGAACATCCGCGCGAATTGTTCTTGCGGCGGAAAGCGGCGGATGCTTTCGGCGAGATATTGGTAGGCGTCGCGATCGCCGGCGATTTTTTCGCCGAGCGCCGGCAGCACCTTGAACGACCATGCGTCGTAAAGCCGGTCGAGCCCGGGCAGCGACATCTTGCTGAATTCGAGTACCACGAACCGCCCGCCGGTCTTGAGCGCGCGGTAGGCTTCCGCCAGCGCCGCGTCGAGCCGGGTCACGTTGCGCAGGCAAAAGGCGCTGGTGGCGACGTCGAACGTCCGGTCGGCCGAGGGCAGGTTTTCGGCGTCGCCCGAGATCCAGGCGATGCCGGAATCGGGCCCGCGTTCGGCGGCGCGTTTGCGCCCGACCGCGATCATGCTGGGGTTGACGTCGACCACCGTCGCCGGTCCGCCGCCCGCGTCGCGCCAGAGCATGGCGATGTCGCCGGTGCCGCCGCCGATGTCGAGGAGCGTGAGGTCCGCGCGCGGCCGCAACCGGTCGATGAGCGCCCGCTTCCACAGGCGATGCACGCCGAGGCTCATCAGGTCGTTCATCAGGTCGTAGCGCTCGGCGACCGAATCGAACACCCGGCGCACCAGCGGCGCCTTCTCCGATTCCCCGACGGTGCGGAAACCGAAATGGGTGCGGCGGGATTCGGGCGCGGGCGTCATGGTCGGAACGATAGCCGAGGCGGGCGGCCTTCGCTAGCATGCGCGGTGTCCGAGGTCCGCCAATGCCCGAACTGCCCGAAGTGGAAACCGTCCGCCGCGCGCTCGCCCGCCAACTGGAAGGCCGTCGCATCGCCCGGGTCCGGGTGCGAAAGCGCGACTTGCGCGTTCCATTGCCGCGTGACTTCGCCCGCCGCCTGGAGGGCCGCCGGGTGCGCGAGGTCGCGCGCCGGGCCAAGTTCCTGCTCGTCCGGCTCGACCATGACGACATCCTGGTCGCGCACCTCGGCATGTCGGGGCGGATGCGGCTGTTCCGCCCGCCGCCGCCGGCGGCGGAAAAGCACGACCATGTCGAGATCGAAACCGACGATGGAACGGTCCTTCGTTTCAACGACCCGCGCCGGTTCGGGCTGATGGCGCTCGTGCCCGAAATGGACCTCCCCCGGCACCCGTGGTTCCGCGCCCTCGGGCCCGAGCCGCTGGCCGCCGATTTCGACGGCGCCGCCCTCGCCCGGCGGCTGGCCGGGCGCAAGACCGCGCTCAAGGCCGCGCTCATGGACCAGCGCATCGTCGCCGGCATCGGCAATATCTACGCGTGCGAGGCTCTATTCCGCGCGCGGCTCTCGCCGTTCCGCAAAGCGGGATCGGTCAAGGGCCCCCGCGCGGACGCGCTCGCGCGCGCCATCCATGCGGTGCTCGAAAGCGCCATCGCCGCCGGCGGGTCCTCGCTCCGCGATCATCGCCAGCCTTCGGGCGAACTCGGCTATTTCCAGCATCGCTTCGCGGTCTACGACCGCGAGGGCAAACCGTGCCCCGGCTGCGATTGCGACGCCGCCGAAACCGGCGGCATACGCCGCAAGGCGCAGGGTGGGCGATCGACGTTTTATTGTCCGCGCCGCCAGCGGTGAAAAGGGCGGCGCGGGATGATATACGTTTTCTTATGACGTTGTTGTCGTCGCTCCGATGCGTGCTTGCCGCCGCGGCCCTGGTCGCGGGGCTGTCGGCCGCGCAAGCGCCCGCGCAAACCGCGACTCCCGCGACACCGGCCGAACCCGACGAAGAAGCGGTGTTTCTGTCCGTGATCGAGGACATTCCTTTGATGCCGGGCCTGGTCGAAGACGAAGCCCGCGCCCTGGTCTTCGACGCGGCGCAGGGAAGGCTCGCGGAAACCTATGCCCGGGGCAAAGTCGAGGCCAAGGCCGTGCGCGAGTTCTACGGCGAAACGTTGCCCGCGCTCGGCTGGCGCGCCGAAGGGCGCTCCCGCTGGGTGCGCGAGGGCGAGGCCCTGACCCTCGACATCGCCGACCGGGCGGACGGCCTCGACGTGCGGTTTTCCTTGTCTCCCGCCCGGATTCGATAAGGTTCCCCGCAAGGACCTGTCGCCCGGGCCGGTTCCGTCGTATCTTCCCCCGCCGCTCCAGGAGGTGCCGCCATGGCCTTTCAGAACATCATCGTCGAAACGCGCGGGCCGGTCGGGCTCGTCATTTTCAACCGACCCAAGGCGCTCAACGCCCTCAACGCCCAATTGATCGCGGAACTGGCGCAGGCGCTGGACGCCTTCGAAGCCGACACCGCCGTCGGCGCGATCGTGGTGACCGGCAGCGAAAAGGCGTTCGCGGCCGGCGCCGACATCAAGGAGATGAAGGACAAGACTTTCGCCGAAGCCTTTCTCGGCGATTTCATCTCGGATTGGGAGCGCCTCGCGCGTTGCCGCAAGCCGACCATCGCGGCGGTCGCCGGCTACGCGCTCGGCGGCGGTTGCGAAATGGCGATGATGTGCGATTTCATCCTCGCCGCCGACAACGCCAAGTTCGGCCAGCCGGAAATCACGCTCGGCATCATCCCCGGCGCGGGCGGCACCCAGCGCCTGACCCGCGCGGTGGGAAAGTCCAAGGCGATGGAAATGTGCCTGACCGGGCGGATGATGGATGCGGCCGAGGCCGAGCGCTCGGGCCTGGTCAGCCGGGTGGTGCCGGCGGCCGAACTGGTGGAAGAAGCGGTCAAGACCGCCACCGCCATCGCCAAGATGTCCCGGCCATCGGCCCTGATGGCCAAGGAAGCGGTCAACCGGGCATTCGAGACGACGCAGGCCGAAGGCATCCGCTTCGAGCGCCGTTTGTTCCATTCGCTGTTCGGCACCGCCGACCAGAAGGAAGGCATGGCCGCCTTCGCCGAAAAACGCCAACCCAATTTCGCCAACAAATAGGCCCGCGCGCGGTCGGCCGAAAAACGTTGGGTCGCCGCGGTTGACGGCGCGGAGGCCGGGGGCTATAAGCCGCTCCCTCCGCGTCGATCGGCGGCCCGCGAGGGGGCTTGGCGCGGAAAACCCGGGTTCGGAGTTCGTTTCGGAGTCTAGGGCATCATGGGCGACCAAGCACCAGCGGCCGGCGCAGGCGCAAAAAAGAAAAAAATCGCGCGCACAAAGTCGGCGCTCAAGCGCGCGCGCCAGACGCCGAAACGGACCGCGGTCAATATCGCGCGGCTGAGTCGGGTTCGCACCGCCGTGCGGGCGGTCGAAGCCGCCATTGCCGCCGGCGACAAGAAGAAAGCCGAGGCCGCGCTCCGCGTGGCCGAGCCGGAACTGATGCGCGGAAGCCGCCAGGGCGTCGTCCATCGGCGCGCGGCGGCACGCAAGATATCGCGTCTCGTCGCCCGCATTCGCAAGATAGGTTGAGACTTCCGTTCTCCCGCGCGCTTTCCCTCGCGCGGCGAATTCCCCCGTTTGACGCCGAGCCGGCCTGCGCTTCATCTGACGCGCGGCGTTGAGTTCATTTTCGGACCAATTTCGTTCCCGGCCGCGGTCAACAGACTGCGAACGCTCGATATTTTTTTGCGCGCCATTTCGTTTTATTTCGTTCGCGATCGCGCTCGCCACGGAATTTCGTCAAGGGAGATTTTCTCACGCGCGACGATCACAAGCCGGTTGCGCACACGAGCGCCTCTCGCTACAGTTCGTTCGTGTCGATGACGCACATCGGCGCGCCCACGTAAAATATCCGCGCACACGCTTTATCCGCTTCGTCACATTCACGCGAGAAACACAGGCACGCGAGAAACACAGCACCTGCAATCTCGAACGACGGAAGCTTGGCGACTTCGTTCGCGTAAATCCTCGGAATCGAGCGCGGGCAGGAGAGAGTGACGGATCGGGTCGGATGACGGGCGGTAACGGCCCGAGAGTATGACAAGGAAATCCGGCGAAGAACCGGGCTTCCACGGCTTTCAGGGGGGTTCCTTGACGGATTTCGTTTCCAATATTCCACTCCGGTCGGCCCGGTTTTCCGGGGCCTCCGGCGCACCGCCGCCATGGCGACGCATTGAGGACTCGGGAGGCCGCGTTCGGCGGTGACGGCGGCCGAAATCGAGCAACGGGCGATTTCGAGAAACGTGCCTTCAGGAAGATTTCTTAATGTCCAGCGACAACATCCCAAGCCCGGTTCCGCTTTCAAACATCGAAAACGAGTGGCGCGACATTTGCGCGCGCTTGCGCGGCGAAGTGGGCGACGCGGCCTGGCAAAGCTGGCTCAAGCCGATGGCGGTCAAGTTGTTCGAGAACGGCCGCGTCCGCTTCGCGGTGCCGACCCGGTTCATGCGCGATTGGGTGCTCGACAACTACGCCGACCGGATTGCCAGGATGTGGCGCGAGATCAACCCCGGGGTGGCCGGTCTCGACGTCCAGGTTTCCGCGGAACGCGCGGCTCCGCCGCTCCGGCCGCCGGCATCCGGGCCGAAGTTCGGCGCGCACGCCTCGCCCGCGTCCGCCGGCGACGCGGCCAACGGAATATTGGGCGGGACGCCCGGCGCGCCGGGGGCCCGCCCCGCGCGCGAGGGCATCAGCGCGCCCCTCGATCCGCGCTATGTGTTCGATGCCTTCGTCGTCGGCAAGCCCAACGAATTCGCCTGGGCGGCGGCCAAACGGGTGGCCGAGGCGACCAAGGCCCCGCCTTTCAATCCGCTCTTCCTCTACGGGGGCGTCGGCCTCGGCAAGACCCACCTGATGCACGCGATCGCCTGGCACATCCGCACCCACCAGCCGAAGCGCAACGTCATCTATATGTCGGCCGAGAAGTTCATGTACCGCTTCATCCGCGCGCTGCGCGAGCAGAACACGGTCGATTTCAAGGAACAGTTCCGCTCGGTCGACGTGCTGATGATCGACGACGTGCAGTTCATCGCCGGCAAGGATTCGACCCAAGAGGAATTCTTCCACACCTTCAACGCCCTGGTCGACCAGGGCCGCCAGATCGTGATTTCCGCCGACAAGTCGCCCTCCGATCTGGAGGGGATGGAGGAACGGCTGATTTCGCGCCTCAACTGCGGCTTGGTCGCCGATATCCACGCCACCACCTACGAATTGCGCCTCGGCATCCTCGAATCGAAGGCCGAACAGCTCGGCGAGGCGGTTCCGCACAAGGTGCTGGAATTCCTGGCGCACCGGATCACCGGCAACGTGCGCGAACTGGAAGGGGCGCTGAACCGGGTCGTCGCCCAGGCCCAGCTGGTCGGGCGCGAGATTTCGCTCGAAACCATCCAGGACTACCTCAAGGACCTGCTCCGGGCCAACGACCGGCGGGTGACGATCGAGGACATCCAGAAACGGGTCGCCGCCCACTTCAATGTCCGCCACGCCGACATGTTCTCCGAGCGCCGCTCGCGCTCGGTCGCAAGGCCGCGCCAGATCGCCATGTACCTCGCCAAGCAGCTGACCCAGCGCTCGTTGCCCGAAATCGGGCGCAAGTTCGGCGGTCGCGACCACACCACGGTCATGCACGCGGTCCGCAAGGTGGAAGAATTGCGCGCCCAGGACCAAGCCTTCGCCGAGGACGTGGACATGCTCCGGCGCATGCTGGAGGGTTGAGAGGCCGGGATTTTTTCGGCTTCGGCGCGCGGTTTCCCCGACAAGGCGTTTTGCTATAATGGCCGGACTGTCTCCGGTATCCGCCATCGCAACCTAGCCGATATCCCATGAAATTCACGATCGAGAGGGCCGCGCTGCTGAAGACCCTGGGCCACGTGCAAAGCGTGGTCGAGCGGCGCAACACCATTCCCATTCTCGCCAACGTCAAAATCGCGGCCGCCGACGGCAAGCTCGCGCTCAGCGCGACCGACATGGATATCGAGGTGGTCGAAAGCGTCGCCGCCGCGATCGCGGCCAAGGGCGCGACCACCGCGCCCGCGCATACCCTTTACGAGATCGTCCGCAAGCTGCCCGAGGGAGCCGAGGTCGAGATGGACGCCGGCGGCGACGGCAAGATCGCGGTCCGCGCCGGGCGCTCGCGCTTCCAGCTCGCCTGCCTCCCGGTCGAGGAATTTCCGGTCATGGGCGGGGGCAGTTACGCCCACACGTTCCGTCTCGGCGCCGCCGAATTGCGCGGCATCGTCGAGCGCACGCGCTTCGCCATTTCCAACGAGGAGACTCGCTACTACCTCAACGGCATCTACCTGCACGCGGCCAAGCACGACAAGACGCCGGTGCTGCGCGCGGTCGCGACCGACGGCCATCGCCTTGCCCGCGTCGAAGCGCCGCTGCCCAAGGGCGCCGCCGGCATGCCCGGCGTGATCGTGCCGCGCAAGACGGTCAACGAGCTGCACCGGCTGATCGAAGGGTCGGACGCCGAGGTCGAGATCGGCGTATCCGACACCAAGATCCGCTTCGCCCTCGACGGCGCGGAGATCGCCTCCAAGCTGATCGACGGCACCTTCCCCGATTACGAGCGGGTGATCCCGACCGGCAACGACAAGGAAATGGAAGTCAACCGCCGGATCTTCACCGAGGCGGTCGATCGCGTTTCCGCCATCTCGAGCGAGAAGTCGCGCGCGGTCAAGCTCAAGCTCGGGCGCAACATGCTGGAACTGTCCGCCACCAGCGCGGAAAACGGCAGCGCCAGCGAGGAGATCGAGGTCGCCTACCAGGGCCCGGGCCTCGAGATCGGCTTCAATGCGCGCTATCTGCTCGACATCGCCCAGCAGATGAGCGGCGACACCGTGCGGCTCGCCATGGCCGACGCCGCCTCGCCGACCGTCCTGGTGGATGCGGCCGATGCCGCCGGCCTCTACGTCCTGATGCCGATGCGGGTATGACCCGGGCGTCGGCGTCGTCGCGCCCCCCGACCGAGCCCGCCCCGGTTGCCCCTGCGCGCGCGGCGTTTTCCGTCGGCCAGCTCGCGCTCACCGATTTCCGCTCCTACGCCCGGCTTCGGCTCGACGTTCCCTCCGGTCCCGGCCTGATCGTTCTGGTCGGCCCCAACGGCGCGGGCAAGACGAACGTGCTGGAGGCGATTTCGTTTCTCGCGCCGGGCCGGGGATTGCGCGCGGCGGCGCCGGCCGAGCCGACCCGCTGGGGCGCGGCGGCGGCAGGGCCCGCCCTGCGCCCGGCGTGGGCGGTGGCGGCGCGGGTCGATGGGCCCCACGGCACGCACGAGATCGGCACCGGCCTCGATCCCGAAGCGGACGCGCCCGAACGCCGCTTGGTGCGCGTCGACGGCACGCCCGCGCGCGCGCAGGGGCGGCTCCGGGAAACGTTCGCGGTCCACTGGCTGACGCCGCCGATGGAGCGCTTGTTCCAGGACGGCGCCGGCGAGCGTCGCAAGTTCGTCGATCGCGTCGCCGCGGGGCTCGCCGCCGGGCACGCCGAGTTGAAACAGAATTACGAGCGGGCGGCGCGCGAGCGCATCCGGCTGCTGGCCGATTCCGGGGCCGGGGCCGAGCCGGGCTGGCTCGCGTCCCTGGAAGCGCGCATGGCCGAAACCGGTATCGCGCTGGCATGCGCGCGCGCGGCCGCCGCCGACAGGCTCGACGCCGCCTGCCGCGAGGCGCGCGGGGTCTTTCCCGGCGCGCGGGTGGCGATGACGGGCGCGGTCGAAGATTGGCTTGCGGAAAGCCCCGCGCTCGCGGCCGAAGAACGGCTCCTCCGTGCGCTCCGGGATTCGCGCGAACGCGACGCCCTCACCGGCACGACCCGTGTCGGCCCGCACCGCAGCGACATGGCGGTGCGCCACGCCGGGGCCGACCGCGCGGCCGAACAGTGCTCGACCGGCGAGCAGAAGGCGCTCCTGATCGCGCTGGTGCTCGGCGCGGCCGACGTGCTGGCGGACGCCCACGGCGCCCGGCCGACGCTGCTGCTCGACGAGGTTGCCGCCCATCTCGATCGCGTCCGGCGCGAGGCCCTGTTCGCGGCGCTCCTCGATTCGGGCGTCCAAGCGTGGCTGGCCGGGACCGAGCGCGAACCGTTCGCGCCGCTCGCCGGCCGGGCGCTCTTTCTCGCGGTCGGCGCGGGCGCGATCGAACCCTTGCCTTGATGCGCCGGGTGGGTGAATCTCGGGATCATGAGCGCCAAAGCTGACCGGCCTGAGAAGGGCCCCGATAAGGCTCCCGAAAAAGCCCCCGAAAAGGCTTACGACGCCGACTCGATCAAGGTCCTGCGCGGGCTCGACGCCGTGCGCAAGCGCCCCGGCATGTACATCGGCGACACCGACGACGGCACCGGCCTCCACCACATGGTCTACGAGGTGGTCGACAACGCCATCGACGAGGCGCTCGCCGGCTACTGCGATCGGGTCGACGTGGTGCTCAACGGCGACGGCTCGGTCACGGTGCGCGACAACGGCCGCGGCATCCCGACCGACCTCCATCCCGAGGAAAAGGTCTCGGCGGCCGAGGTCATCATGACCCAGCTCCATTCGGGCGGTAAATTCGACCAGAATTCCTACAAGGTTTCGGGCGGGCTGCACGGGGTCGGCGTTTCCGTGGTCAACGCCCTCTCCGAATGGCTGGAGTTGCGCATCTGGCGCGCGGGGCGCGAGCATTTTGTGCGCTTCCGGCACGGCGCGGCCGAGGCGCCGCTCAAGGCGACCGGCGAAGCGCCCAAGACCGAATCCGGGAAGCCTCTGACCGGAACCGAGGTCACCTTCCTCGCCTCCAAGGAAACCTTCTCCAAGACCGAATACGATTTCGCCACCCTCGAGCACCGGCTGCGCGAGCTCGCGTTCCTCAACGGGGGGGTGCGGCTGACCCTCACCGACGCGCGCAAGCCGACGCCGACGGTGGTCGACATGCACTACGAGGGCGGCCTCAAGGCGTTCGTCGATTGGCTCGACCGTTCCAAGAACGCGCTGGTCCCGACCATCGTGGTGAAAAGCGAGAAAGACGGCCTCACGGTCGAGGCGGCGCTGCAATGGAACGACGCCTACCACGAGACCATGTTCTGCTTCACCAACAACATCCCGCAGCGCGACGGCGGCACCCATCTCGCCGGCTTCCGCAACGCGCTCACCCGCTCGATCGCCAAGTATGCCGAGGATTCCGGCATCGCGCGCAAGGAGAAGATCCCGATCAGCGGCGAAGACGCGCGCGAGGGCCTCACCTGCGTGCTCTCGATCAAGGTGCCGGACCCCAAGTTCTCGTCCCAGACCAAGGACAAGCTGGTCTCGTCCGAGGTCCGCCCGGCGGTCGAAGGCGTGATGGGCGAAGCCCTCGATTCCTGGTTCGAGGAGCATCCGACCGAGGCGAAGAAAGTCATCGGCAAGATCGTCGAGGCCGCGCTCGCGCGCGAAGCGGCGCGCAAAGCCCGCGAACTGACCCGGCGCAAGGGCGCGCTCGATCTCTCGTCGCTGCCGGGCAAGCTCGCCGACTGCCAGGAACGCGATCCGGCCAAGTCGGAACTGTTCATCGTCGAGGGCGACTCGGCCGGCGGTTCGGCCAAGCAGGGCCGCGACCGGCGCACCCAGGCGATTCTGCCGTTGCGTGGGAAGATTTTGAACGTGGAACGCGCCCGCTTCGACAAGATGCTGAGCTCGGCCGAAATCGGCACCCTGATCGCCGCGCTCGGCACCGGCATCGGCAGCGAGGACTTCGACATCGCCAAGTGCCGCTACCACAAGATCATCATCATGACCGACGCCGACGTGGACGGCGCCCACATCCGCACCCTGCTGCTCACCTTCTTCTTCCGCCAGATGCGCGAGGTGGTGGAGAAAGGCTATCTCTACATCGCCCAGCCGCCGCTCTACCGGGTGAAACGCGGCACGTCCTCGGTCTACTTGAAGGACGACGCCGCGCTCGAGGAGTTTTTGTTCTCGGCGGTGATCGAGGAAGGCGCCGTGTTCGTGCCCTTCGACGGCCAGCAGGTCGGCGGCGCGCACTTGCGCGAAGTGGTGGAGGCCGCGCGCCAGATCAAGGGCATGATCGCGCGTCTCGGCGCCCACGTCGCCATGCCGGTGCTCGAGCAGGCGGCGATCCTGGGCGCGCTCGACCCCCGGGTGCTGGCCGACCGCAAGCAGGCGGGCGAGGTCGCCGGCGTGATCGCCAAGCGTCTCGATGCCCTGGTGCAGGCGATCGAGCGCGGCTGGAAAGGCGAAGCGCTCGCCGACGGCAGCCTCGCGTTCGCGCGCACGCTCCGGGGTGTGGCCGAACGCCACGTCATCGACGGCGCGGTCATCCGCTCCTCCGACGCGATCAAACTGGAAAAACGCGCGGCCGAATTGCAAAAGCTCTACGCCCGCCACGGCAAGCTCGAGGTCAAGGGCGAAACGATCCCGATCACCGGCCCGGTCGCTCGGGTGGACGCGGTGACGCGGCTCGGGCGGAAAGGTCTCACGATCCAGCGCTACAAAGGCCTCGGCGAGATGAACCCGGAGCAGCTTTGGGAAACGACGCTGGACGCCGAGGTGCGCACGCTCCTGCAGGTCAAAGTCACCCACGCCGACGAGGCGGAAGAGGTCTTCTCCAAGCTGATGGGCGACGTGGTCGAACCCCGGCGCGATTTCATCTCCGAAAACGCGCTCAAGGTGGCGAACCTGGACGTCTGAGCGCCGCGGCTCCCGTTGGACCCATGCACCTTCGCGACATTCCCTTCGGCACCACCGACTGGGCGGACGTGCCCGCCACCCGCCATCCGGGGGAAAAGGGCGAGGCGATCTGGCGCACCCGCCAATTCGGCGAAGTGCGCGTGCGCATGGTCGAATACAGCCCCGGCTATCTCGCCGACCATTGGTGCGAGAAGGGGCACATCCTGCTGGTGCTCGAGGGCGAACTGGTGACCGAACTCAAGGACGGGCGCCAGGTCGTGCTGAAACCGGGATCGAGCTACCAGGTCGCCGATCACGCCATGGCGCACCGCTCGCGCACCGCGACCGGCGCCAAGCTGTTCGTGGTCGATTAGGCGCGAAGGCTATCGGCCACCCATTCCTCGCCCGCGCGGCCGTGGACGAAGCCGTTGACGAACGCGATCTCGGGCGCAACCAGCGGGCGCAGTGCGGCCATCGCCTCGGCGCCGCCGATGCGGCCGTCGAGCCGGCGGCGAAAGACGTCGGCGACCGCCACCATGTCGATCGCCTGCGGCAGCAGGCGGAACCTCTTGACGCCCGCCGCGCGCAAGGCCGCGACCTCGTTCGCCAGATTGGCGTAGGCGTGCGACAGGATGTGGCAGCCGGCGATGGCGAGGAAGCGTTCGCCCTCCGCCGTTTCGACCGGCAGACCGTCGGCGTCTTCGGCGCAGACGAAGCGGCAGTTGATCTTGTGCCGATCGCGCGAACGGGCGTGAAAGCAGCGCGCCGACATGGCGAGCGGCACCCGCCCGAAGGCGACGACCTCGCATTCGGCCGCGGTCGCGGCGGCGATGGCGCCGACGGCCGTCGCCGGCAACTCGACCGGCAGGCAGATGCGCGTCGCGCCGAGGCGGGCGAGCAGGCGCGCGGTGTCCTCGCTGTAGACGTTGACGAACGGGCCGACGTGATGGGCCTTCCCGCGCAGCAACTCGACCGCCGCCAGGTCGTTGGCTTCGACCAGGCCGCGCCTGGCCGCGGCATCGGCGACGAACGTCATGTCGCGCGCGCCGGTGACCAGCGCGAGGGTGGAAAAGACCACTTCCTTGCCGGCGCGGATCAGGCGCTCGGCGACCTCGTCGAGGTGCGGATCGAAGAACGGCGCGCGCTTCGCGCACACCACTTCGCCCAGGCAGACGGTATCGACCGGCGCTTCGTCGGCGATGCGGAAATAGAAATCCCGCCGTTGGTCCGCCGGCCAATTGTGTAGCAAGGGACCGAGCGTCAGCGCGGCGCGCGGTCCCGCCGGTAGGCGGGCGGACGGAGAAATCCCCGCGCGCTTATCAAGATGCGCCTCTACCGGGGCGCGCGCCGGTTTCGTCTTCGCCCTAGTGCCAGATTTTGGCGTAGCCGCCGAGCGTTTCATGGTGACCTTCCGTGACTTGACGCAGATCGACGGTCTTGAGCGGCTTGCCCGCGAGCGCGGCGTCGAGCGCGCGGCGCAAGGTTCCCACCACCTCGGCGACATAGGCGCGCCCGCGCTGGCGGCCCTCGATCTTGAAGGCGCGCACGCCGGCCTTGAGCAGCGCCGGCAGGGTTTCGACCGCGTTCAGGCTGGTCGGTTCCTCAAAGGGATAGGCCGCGCGGCCGCGGACATGGTAACAGCCGCGGCAGAGGGTCGGGTAGCCGGCGGGCTCGCCCGCCGGATGGCTCGAAATCGCGTGCCGGCCGAGACGGGAAACCAGGGCGCCGTCCGCGTTCTGGTCGTAGCGGACGTATTCGGCGGGTGAGCACGCCCCGCCCAGGTTCGGCGAAATGCCGGTGACGTAGGAGGACAGCGCGCAGCGGCCCTCGGCCATCACGCCCATGGCGCCGAACAGGAAAACCTCGGCCTCGACCGGCACGCGCCGGATCAATGCCGCGACTTCGGCGACGGTGAGCGTCCGGGGCAGGATCACGCGGCGAATGCCGAATTCGCGGCGGAAGAATTCGATCGCCTCGGCGGTGGAGGCGGACGCTTGGACCGAGAGATGCAGGCGCAGGTCGGGATGTTTCTCGGCCGCGTAGGCCGCGACCGCGATGTCGGCGACGATCGCGGCGTCGGCTCCGAGACGCGCGGCGTCGTCGATCGCGGCGCGCCACGGCCCGGGCTCGCCGGCGAGCGCGAAGGTGTTGATGGCGACGAAGACCTTGACGCCGCGCCGGTGGGCAAGCGCGACGGCGTCCTTCATCTCGGGGCGGCTGAAGTTGAGGCCGGGAAAATTGCGCGCATTGGTGCGGTCGCGGAATCCGACATAGACCGCGTCGGCGCCCGCGTCCACCGCCGCGCGCAAGGCGGCCGGGGTGCCGGCGGGGCAAATCAGTTCGGCCGCTTGGGTCATGGGATGGTCCGCCGCACCGTTAATCGGGCGTGTACCCTCTCCAAGACGCCGCCGCCGAGGCGCAGCAGGCGCTGCACCAGCCTCGCCGCGCGTCCGGGCGGAAACACCAGTTCGACGAGTCCGCCGAGTTCGGCGTTGTCGAGGGCGTTGCGCAACGCCACCGCCGCCTCTGTCGAGCCCTCGATCGCGATCTCGCGGGAAAAGAACAGCGCGTCTCCGTCGAGCCGGCCGTCGGCGAGCGCCGCGAGCCGGCTGAGCGGGCCCCGCACGACGGCGGCGACCCGGGCCGGATCGAGATCGCTCTTGGCCACCGCGCGCATTCTCGGGCGGCGGGTGTCGGCGCGCACGATGACGGCGACGGGAAGCTCGTCGGGAACGAGCGCGAAGGTGGGATCGGGGATCGCCGCCAGCCGTTCGAACAGATCGGGATGACGGCGGGCGGCGAAATGGGCGGTTGCGGCGAGCAAGGGGCCGAGCACCCGGGCGAGGACCGCCGCGCCCCGATAGGGGCGCAACCCGATACGCGCGCGGTGATTCGCCCGCGCGCCCCGATCGCGGCGCGTCAGCGGACGTTCGGCTCGCGGCCCTCGGGTCGGCGCCGGAATGGGGTTTGCCACGTTGTCAATCCCCGCGGATCGGAAACGCGCATGATGCCGCGGGCGAACGGCCCGTCCTTGATCGTGGTCAAGGGAGTTTTCTCAGCGAAGGCGGATTTGCGGAGGCCCGCGCCGCCTCAGGCGACGAAGCGTTCCTTCGCCGCGCGCGCCGCCTTGGCCTCGTCGGCGGAATAGCCCTTGCCCGACCACAGCATGGTGTAGGCGGTTTCCTCGTTGCCGTTCTCGCAGAGCGCGATCACGTCCTTGAACAGCGGCTGGAAGGTCGGGCTCCGGTGGGACTTTTCGTGTTCGGCGAACGAGCGCCAAAAAGTGACGATCAGCGCCTCGCGCCCCTTCAGGGGATGGGCGACAGCCTGGCCGACGGTCGAGCCTTCGTTCGATACTTGGCCGGAATTGAGGCAGACGAAGCCGCCCACGAACCCGGTGTCGGAATGGTAGGTCTTGACGTTCTCGCACAGCATCGCGACCCGTTCTTCCAACTCGTCCAGGTTGTGTTCGGGCTTCAGGATCACCCGGTTGACGGTGACGACGCCGTCGGCGGGAAAATCGGGAATGAAAGACATCGGGGCCACCTCCGTTAACCATCCCGGGCTGAGGGCCCGGCGCATGTGTCTTTCACACACATAGGCGGGACGGCCGGGATTACCAGGGGCGCCGAGTAGGGGCATTGGCAAGGCCGACCACCTTTACGGGCCGGTTGCGCGAAAGCCCGAATCCGGGCATGGTTTCGCACCGACGCGGGCCTTTTGCGCCTGCTTCCAACAGCAAGATTCGCAAGGGAGGATCATCACATGTTCGAACGCACTTTTGCAGCCGTCGCGTTGGCCGCGGCGTTGGCCGTATCGGGCGCCGCCCAGGCGCAGATGAAGCCGATGACTCTCGGCACCGCCTCCGTCGGCGGGACGTATTTCATTTACGGCGGCGTGGTTGCGAGCCTCTTGACCGAAAAGCTCGGCGTCAACGTCTCGACCCAGCAGACCCAGGGCCCGAACCAGAACGTGATCCTGACCGACGGCAAGCAGGTCGAACTCGGCATGACCACCATGGGCGTCGCGCTGCAAGCCTGGAATGGCACCGGCGATTGGACCAAGGGCAAGAAGTACAACAACATCCGCGCCGTGTTTCCCATGTACGACACGCCGTTCCACTTCATCACCACGGAAAAGAGCGGCATCAAGTCCCCATCAAGTCGGTCGCCGACCTGAAGGGCAAGCGCGTGGGCGTCGGGCCCAAGGCCGGCACCTGCGGCACCTACTTTCCGCTCATGTTCAAGGCGCTCGGCATCGACATGGACATCCGCTTCGGCCAGGCGAGCGACATGGGAAGCCAGCTCGGCGACGGCCTTCTCGACGCGTTCCCGTTCTGCGCCGGCGTGCCGATCGCGATCTATACGGAACTGGAGGCGCAGCGTCCGGTCCGCTTCTTCACCTTCACAGACGCCGAGCTCGCCAAGGTCAAGAAGGATATTCCGGAGCTTTCCGACTCGGTCATCCCCAAGGGCACCTACAAGACCCAGACCGAGGACCACAAGACCGTCGGCCTCTACAACTTCTTCATCGTCCACAAGGACATGGATGCCGACACGGTCTACAAGATCGCCAAGGCGGTGCTGGAAAACAACGCCGCCATGGTCAAGGGCCACGCGGCGGCCAAGGAAACCCTGATCCAGAACTGGACCAAGAACACGTTCCTGCCGTTCCATCCGGGCGCGGTGAAGTATTACAAGGAAAAAGGGATCACTATTCCCGCTAACCTCGGCGGCTGATCCGAAACCTCTTCGGCCGGCGCCGCGTCGCCAATGACGCGGCGTCGTGCTCGAGGGGAGACCAGATCGCGCCGATGACCGTTCCGCCCGCCGCCAACGCGCCCGAAACGCCAGCCGAAACGCCGAGCGAGCTTGAGTTCTCGGGCAGCCAGCGCACCCTCGTCGGCTGGCAGAAGGCGCTGTTCTACTGGCTCTGCGCCGGGTTCACGGCGTTCCACCTGATCGTCCTCAACGTCTATCCGATCGATTCGATGTATCTCCGCGCCGTGCACCTGGGTTGGGGCTCGGTGATCGGTTTCGGCTTTTTCGCTTGGCGCGCGGGCGCGGCGAAAGGGCCGATCCCTTGGCACGACTGGCTGTTGATGGCGGCGTCCGCCGCGTGCGCGGGCTACGTGGTCGTGTTCCTCGACGAGCTGCAGATCCGCGCCGGCGCGCTCTACACGGCGGCCGATTTCGCCGTCGGCCTCGCCGGCACCGCGCTGGTGCTGGAACTCGCGCGTCGCCTCGCCGGCACCGCGTTGATGCTCATCGCCGGGGTGTTCCTGCTCTACGCCTTCGTCGGCCCTTGGATGCCGGGCGTGCTGTATCACAAGGGCTTCAACGTCGGGTTCATCTTTTCCTACATCTTCAGCGAATACGGCATCTTCGGCGTGACGCTGGAGGTGTCGTCGACCTTCATCATCATGTTCACCGCGTTCGCCGCCTTCCTCACCAAGTCGAAGGCGGGAGATTATTTCAACGACCTCGCCGTCGCCCTGGTCGGCTGGGCGCGCGGCGGCCCGGCCAAGGTCGCGGTGGTGTCGGGAATCCTGTTCGGCTCGATTTCCGGCTCCTCGGTCGCCAACGTGGTCGCGTCGGGCTCGGTCACCATTCCGATGATGCGCCGGGTCGGCTACGACCGCGCCACCGCCGGCGCGGTCGAGGCGACCTCCTCGACCGGCGGCCAGATCACGCCGCCGGTGATGGGCGCGGGCGCGTTCATCATGGCCGAAGTCACCGGCATTCCCTATTCGACCATCGCGCTCTCGGCGATGATCCCGTGCTTTTTGTTCTACATCGCCTGCTACGCCCATTGCGACCTGCACGCGGTGCGCAACGGCCTGCGCGGAATCCCGCGCGCCGAACTGCCGGCGCTGATGCCTCTCCTGAAGCAGCTTTACATGCTGGCGCCGGTCGTCGTCCTGGTCACCGCCTTCGTCATGGGTTACTCGGGGTTCCGCTCGGCAATGCTCGGCATCTTCGCCGCCGTGATCGCGAGTTGGTTAAACGCCCGCTTCCGCATGGGTCCGCGCGCGGTGGTCGACGCCCTCGAAATGGCGGCCAAGGATTGCCTGCAGCTGGTCGCGGTCTGCGCCGCGGCCGGCATCATCGTCGGCGTGATCGCGTTGACCGGCGTCGGCGGGCGGTTCTCGTCGCTGGTGCTCGCGGTCGCCGGGCAAAGCCAGGTGCTGGCGCTCCTGATGACCATGGTGGTGGTGACGATCCTGGGCATGGGCATGCCGACCACGGCGGCCTACGCCATCGCCGCGGCGGTGGTGGCGCCGGGCCTGATCCGCATGGGCCCCCCGCCGCTGGTCGCGCACATGTTTATCTTCTATTACGCGGTGCTCTCCGCCATCACGCCGCCGGTCGCGGTCGCCTCCTTCGCCGCGGCGGGCATGGCCCAGGCCGATCCCTGGCGAACCTCGTGGATCGCGGTCAAGTTCGGGCTCGCCACGTTCATCGTGCCGTTCATGTTCTTCGCCAGCCCGGCGTTGATCGGCCAGGGCACCTGGTGGGAAATCGTCAACGTCGGCCTGACCGCGGCGTTCGGGGTGTTCGCGCTCGCGTGCGCGACCGAAGGCTGGCTCAACGGGCCGCTGTCCGCGCCGCTGCGCGTGGCGCTGTTCGCGAGCGCGATCGGTTTGATCCACCCCGAAGACATCAGCTCCTTTGTCGGCGCCGGCACGGCGATCGCGATCTGGATCTACCAGCGCTGGCGGCACGGCCCCGACCCGGGGGAGAAAATCCCGCCGGCGGCGCCCCAGGCCGCCGCCTCGCGTTGAATTCGCGCGCCAACCCGCGCATACTTGGACGCAGACTCGAACGCCGTTCATCGTCGGGGAGCACGCGGCCTTGGCCAAGCGCGCCGATTTCGACCAAATTCTCGCCGATCATCAAACCTGGGTTGCCGGCCGGGGCGGCGCGCGCGCGGTCCTGATCGGCTGGAGCCTCCGCGGCGCGGATTTGCGCGCGGCGGACCTGCGCGGCGCCGATCTCCGCCGCGTCGATTTCGCGGGCGCCAATCTGGAAGGCGCGAACTTGCGCCGCGCCGACCTCTCGGATGCCTCCTTCGTCGGCGCCAATCTCGGGAGCGCGCTCTTGGACGAAGCCGACCTTTCGGAAGCCGACATGCGCGGCGCCAACCTCGCCGGCGCGTCGTTCGTCAACACCGAGGTGTGGCGGACCAATTTCAAGGGCGCGATCGTCGCGCCCGAAACGCTGCACCGGTTGCTCGGCTGCCGCCGGCCGGATAAGTGACGGCGCGGAACGTAACGGCCGGGCACGAGCCGGCCCGAAACGCGATGACCCACGGCGGCCTCGTCGCCTGGAAATTTTCATGAGACGAAAACGGCGCAAGGGGGGAATCGTGTCGCGCGCGCTCGCGCTCTTGGTGTGGGGCGCGGTCGCCGCGATCCTCGCGCTCGGCTTTTTCGCCTACGATCTGCCCGACGTCGAACGCGCGTTCCGTCCGACGCGCGCGCCGTCGGTGGTGGTGCGGGCGGCCGACGGCACGGAACTCGCCCGCGTCGGCGAAATCTGGGGTCGGCCGGTGCCGCTCGCGGAGCTGCCGCCCGAACTGCCGCTCGCCGTGATCGCGACCGAAGACCGCCGCTTCTACCAGCACTTCGGCCTCGACCTCGTCGGCGTCGCCCGCGCGGCGCTCGCCAACCTGCGCGCGGGCCGCGCGGTCCAGGGCGGCTCGACGCTGACCCAGCAGCTCGCTAAGAACCTGTTCCTCAGCCCCGCGCGCACGCTCCGGCGCAAGGTCCAGGAGGCGCTGCTCGCGTTGTGGCTGGAAAGCCGCTTCGACAAGGAGGAAATCCTCACCGTCTATCTCAACCGCGTCTATTTCGGCGCCGGGGCCTACGGCGTCGACGCGGCGGCGCGGCGCTACTTCGATACCGACGCGCGCGGTCTCTCGCTCTACCAGTCGGCGCTGCTGGCGGGGCTTTTGAAGGCGCCGTCGCGGCTCAACCCGCTCGCCAGTCCCGAACGCGCGCACGCGCGCGCGGCCCAGGTGCTGGAGAACATGGCCGCGCTCGGCTTCGTGACCGAGGACGAAGCCCGCGCCCTCGGCCAAGCCCCGCCGCCCCGCCCGCCGGAACGGAGAGAAGCGCCGAAACCCCAGGCCCGCTATTTGGCCGATTGGGTGACGGAACAGCTTTCCGATTTCGTGACCCTGGGCGATCGCGACCTGATCGTCGAAACCACCGTCGATGCCCGGTTGCAGCGCGCGGCGGAAGGCGCGCTCGCGCGCGCCTTCGCCGAGCCCGCGCCGGGCGGGCCGGAACAGGCGGCGCTGGTCGCGCTCGATTTCCGGGGCGCGGTCCGGGCTCTGGTCGGCGGGCGCGATTTCGGCCAAAGCCAGTTCAACCGCGCGACCGGCGCGCGCCGCCAACCCGGTTCCGCCTTCAAGCCGGTGGTCTATCTCGCCGCGCTCGAAGCCGGACTCGATCCCGCCCAGCGCTTCGTCGACGGCCCGTTTTCCATCGCCGGCTACAGCCCCCGCAACTACGAAGGCACGTACGCGGGCGAGGTGGGCCTGGCCGAGGCGGTCGCGCGCTCCATCAATACGGTCGCGGTCCAGGTGGCGGTGCAGACGGGGCTCGCGCGCGTGGTGGACATGGCGCGGCGCCTCGGCCTCGGCGACGGGTTCGAGGCCGACGCCAGCCTCGCGCTCGGCACCGGCGAAGTGACGCTGCTCGACCTCACGGCGGCTTTCGCGGTGCTGGCCAACGGGGGCGAACGCGCCTGGCCTTACGCGATCGAGCGCATCAGCGACGGCGACGGCCGCGTCCTCTGGCGGCGCCAGGGCGAAGGCGCCGAGCGCATCGCCGACCAAGGCCACGTGCGCACCCTGGTCGGCTGGCTCCGGGGCGCGGTCGAAGGCGGAACGGGGCGCGCCGCCCGGCTCGACCGCGACGCCGCCGGCAAGACCGGCACGACGCAAAATTTCCGCGACGCCTGGTTCGTCGGCTTCACCGCCGACCTGGTTGCAGGCGTGTGGATGGGCAACGACGACGCGAGCCCGATGAAAAATGTCACCGGCGGCGGGCCGCCCGCGCGCCTCTGGCGCGATTTCATGCTGGAGGCCCACCGAGGCCTGCCGCCGAAACCCCTCTATTGACGCGAATGGAAATCGTCCCGTGATGGCCTGGATTTGGGTCCCGATTACGATCTTCGCCGCGCTGCTGCAGACGCTGCGCAACACCGCGCAGCGGCACTTGGTCGACCGGGTCGGCACGCTCGGCGCGACGTTGGTGCGTTTTCTCTACGGTCTGCCCTTCGCGGTCGCCTTCGTCCTGCTCGCGTGGGCGATCCGCGACGTGCCCGTCGACGCCGCGTGGCGCCTCGCGGGGCCGATGTTCTTTTTCTGGATGGTCGTGGGCGCGGCGGCCCAGATCGCGGCGACCGCGTTGTTGTTGCGCGCCATGAAGGAGCGCAACTTCGCCCTCGGCGTCGCCTATTCGAAAACCGAGGGAATCCAGATCGCCGTGTTCGGATTGGTCTTTCTCGGCGATCCGCTGACGTGGGCCGCGGCGGCGGCCATCGTCGCGGCGTCCCTTGGCGTGATGATGGTCTCCGTCCCCAAGAACGCGGCCTTGCGCCAGCTGTTGGTCGGCGGCTGGACCACCCGCGCGGCGCTCTACGGGATCGCCTCCGGGACCGCGTTCGCGCTCGCTGCCGTCGGCTTTCGCGGCGCGATTCTCGATTTGGCGCCGCTCGATTTCCTGGCGGCGGCGACCTACACGCTCGTCTGGGCGCAACTGACGCAGACCGTATTGCTGGGCGGCTGGCTGTGGCTGTTCGACCGCGCCGTCGCGGCCGCCGTCATGCGCGCCTGGCGGGTTTCGGCGCTGGCCGGATTCCTCGGCGCCTCGGCCTCGGCGCTCTGGTTCACGGCGTTCGCGCTGGAGCCGGCGGCGCACGTGCGCACCCTCGGCATGGTCGAGCTGATCTTCAGCTACGCGGTGTCGGCCCGGTTGTTCCGGGAAAAATTCGCGCCGCGCGAATTGGCGGGGCTGGTCTTGCTCATGGCGGGCCTGGTCGGGATCGTTCTGGCGGGCTAGGCTCTAAAGGCCCGGCCCTTCCACGGGAAAAACGCCGGCACAGTTGGGCGGTAGCGCGCGTAAGCCTCGCCGAAGCGGGCGAGGAGGCGGCGTTCCTCGTAGCGCGATCCGATCCATAAATAGAGACTCGCCCACACCGCGGTCGCCAGCGTGAACTCGTCGGCGACGCGCCCCCACAGCAATAAAAACGCGCCCGCATAGAGCGGATGGCGGACGTAACGGTGGAAGCCCGATAGATTGAGCGGCTCCTCGTCGTCGAGAAACCTACCCTGGGCCGCGGCGCGGAGCTGCGCCGTACCGGCGAAGCGCCCGAGGTCGTAGCGAAAAAGGGCGGCGACCAGCACGCCCGCGCCGATCAGCGTCATCGCCCATTGCGCGGGAACGAGCCAAGCGGGGCGCGTGAACGGCTCGGCCCCTCCCAAAAGTACCCATCCGGCGGCGACGGTGAGCGCCACGTGCAGGAGCGCGAACAGGTTGTAGGCGAGCCGGTAGCCCGCGCGCAAATAGGGCTTGAGGCGGGCCTTCACCCGCGCGTCGGCGAGAAGCGAATGGCCGCAGCCGAACGCGAGCCAGAGAGCCGCGTAGAGAAGATGAAAGGCGAACACAGAAACGCGCCTACGCGGCGGCGCGGCGCCGAGGTGCCTTGCCAAGAGGAAGCTGAAGTACGATCCGTTCGAATCCGACCTTGGGAACGAGCCTTCCGCGCGGGCCGCGCTTCAAGGTGATCAGGCCGCAGGCCGCCATGCGCTTCAGGGTGCGCGAAAGGTTGGATTTCTCGCGTCCGCTCGCGCGCGCGAGCGCGTCGAGGGAGTCGGGGTTGCGTTCGGCGATCAAGGCGAGCAGGGCCCGGTTGCCCTCGGATAGGATTTTGGCGAAGGATTCGGCCGACGTAAACCAAACCTTGGGGTCGCGCGGCGAGGGCTTCAGCTTGCCCCGGGCGATGGCGAGCGTGCGCGCCTTCATCTCGGCGTAGGAGGCGATACCGACATTGAGGGTGGTCATTTCACAACTCCGCGTTCCTTGAGGATCGAATCCACGTCCGTCCAGAAATCCGCCAGCAGTTCCGCGGCGCTCCGGTATTCGTAGGGCTTGGTTGCGCGCGGCCCGTGGCGGTGATCACGCGCTTCCGGCGTACGCCGCCTCCGTCCCGGTGGCGGATGGGCGTTGTCGTAGCCCGCCAACCGGCGCCCGGCCGCATCGTGCAGCGTCAGTGAATAGCTCAGCCCGTGCGGCCGGTCGGGCAAGGGCGGCACGCGCTTGACCACGAACTTGACCCAATGACCGCCGCCCGGGTCCACCACCAGCACCTGTCCGTCGAGCAGCAGCAGATCACCCAATGCCGGGTCGTGCCGAAAGGCGGGCATGACAAAGGTTATCAATAAATGATAACTATGACAAGAGCGCGCCTAGCGCGCCATCTTCTTGATCGTCGCCGTGGTGCTGTGGCCGGGGGCGAGTTGGGCGAGCAGCACGCGTCCGCCCCAGGATTCGACCCGGTCGGCGCCGACCACCTGGGCCTTGGCGTAGTCGGCGCCCTTGACCAGCACGTCGGGGCGCAGCGCCTCGATCAGATCGATCGGCGTGTCCTCGGCGAACACCACCACCGCGTCGACGGCGGCGAGCGAGGCGAGCACGGCGGCGCGCGCCGTTTCGGTCTGCACCGGGCGGCCGTCGCCCTTGAGCCGCGTCACCGAATCGTCGCTGTTGAGGCCGACGATCAGCTTGTCGCACGCGGCGCGCGCTTGGGCGAGCAGCGACACGTGGCCGGGATGCAGCAGGTCGAAGCAGCCGTTGGTGAAACCGATCTTCAGCCGGCTCGCGCGCCAGGCGCGCACGCGGGCTTCCGCTTGCGCGCGGGTCATCACCTTGGCGTCGGCGTCCATCAGGTCCTGGCGGTGCAGCGCCATCGCCACCTCGTCGGCGGCGGCGGTGGCGGTTCCGGCCTTGCCGACCACGATGCCGGCGGCGACGTTGGCGATCAGCGCGGCGTCGGCGAGCGACGCGCCGGTGGCGAGCAGGGCGGCCAGGGCCGCCACCACCGTATCGCCCGCGCCGGAGACGTCGAACACTTCCCGCGCCTCGGCGCGGAACCGCTCGGGCGCTTTTCCTTCGCGCACCAGCAGCATGCCGTCGGCGCCGAGGGTGGCGAGCACGGCGCCCAACCGATGGCGCGCGATCAAGGCCTTCGCCGCCGCGGCGATCGCGTCGTCGTCGGCAAGCGTCGCGCCCGCCGCTTCGGCCAGTTCGCGTTTGTTGGGGGTCACCACGTCGGCGCCGGCGTAAGGGTTCCAGTCGCGGCCCTTGGGATCGACCACCACCAGGCGCTTCGCCGCCTTGGCCTTGGCGATCAATTGGGCGGCGACGCCGTCCGCGAGCGCGCCCTTGCCGTAATCGGATAGCACCAGCACCCGGCAATCGGCGAGCGCCTTTTCGGCCGCCGCGATCAGCCGCGCGCGCGAATCCTTGTCGAGCGGCCCGACGATTTCGCGGTCGGCGCGGAGAATCTGTTGCGCGCCGCCGACGTAGCGGGTCTTGATGGCGGTCGGACGGGCGGGATCGGCGACGAGATCGTTCGCGAGGCCGGGCTCGGCGGCGGTCAGTTGGCCGAGGCGGCGGCCGGCGTCGTCGGCGCCGACCACGCCGATCAGGCGGGCGGACGCGCCGAGGGCGGCGACGTTGCGCGCGACGTTGCCGGCGCCGCCCGGCATCGCGCTTTCGCGCTCGACGCGCAGCACCGGAATCGGCGCCTCGGGCGAAATCCGCTCGACCGCGCCCGCGACGTAGATATCCAGCATGACGTCGCCCGCGACCGCGACGCGCGCGTCCTTGAGGGACTCGACCAGGGGGACGAGGCGCGCGCGGTCGCTCATGAAACCAGCCCCAACTCGATTTCGAGCGCGCCGCACAGCATCTGGCCGAGGGTAATGTGCATTTCCTGGATGCGGGCGGTGGTGTCGGAGGGCACGATCAGCAGCGGATCGGCCAGACCCTTGAGCTTGCCGCCGCCCTTGCCGGCGAGCGCGGCAGGAACAACCCCCATCGCCTTCGCTTTTTCGAGCGCGCGGACGATGTTTTCGCTCTCGCCTGAGGTGGTGATGGCGACGGCGACGTCGCCCTTGCGGGCGAGCGCCTCTATCTGGCGCGCGAACAGGTGTTCGAAACCGAAATCGTTGCCGATGGCGGTCAGCGCCGAGGTGTCGGTGGTGAGCGCGAGCGCGGCGATGGCGGCGCGGTCCTTCTTGTAGCGCACCGTCAGTTCGGTCGCGAGATGCTGGGCGTCGGCGGCGCTGCCGCCGTTGCCGAAGAACAGGATTTTTCCGCCGGCGCGGAGCGAGGCGACGGACGCGCCGACCAGGCGGCGGAACGGCGCGGCGAGGCTCTGCGCGGTCGCGCGCTGAACGTCGGCGTGTTCGGCCATCTCGGCGGCGAAGAAGCGCTCGAGATCGGTCATAGGACCACCCGCTGGCCGGTGCGTAAAGACTCCATCGCCGCCAGGATCGCGCCCGAGGTCTCGATCAGTTCCGCCTCGTCGACCGGCGCGGTCCCGCCCGCTCTGACCGCCGCGACGAAGGCGGCGAGTTCCTCAGGCAGACCCTTGCCGGCGGCGCCGGTCCGGGTTTCGGTTCGTCCGCCTTCCGATACCGTCAGCGCGCGGAAGTCGTCGAGCACGAAGGCGGCGCCGCCCGCGAACGCCTCGATCCGTTCCTTGCCCGCCGCCGCGTCGCCGACGGCGGCGTAGACGATGGCGGCGAGGCTTCCGTCGGCGAAGCGGAGATGAATGGTCGCGTTCTCGCTCAAGGCCTCCGGCCGCCGCGGCGGCGCGGCTTCCGCGAACACGGCGCGGATCGGCTCGCCCGCGAGAAAGCGCGCGAGATCGACGAAGTGGCACGCCTCGCCGACGATGCGCCCGCCGCCCTCGTCGGCGCTGGCGGCCCACGAGTTCGGATCGAGGGCGCCGGCGTTGACGCGGAGCGTCAGCACCTTGGGCCCGGCGCGCTTGGCCAATTCCGCGCGCAAGGCACGCGCCAGCGGCGCGAAGCGCCGGTTGAAGCCGACCTGGAAAAAGGCGCCCGGCTTGGCGTCGGCGCGCGCGGCGATCACCTCGTTCAGTTGCGCGAAATCGAGGGCGAGCGGCTTTTCCACCAGCACCGCCTTGCCCGCCTTGAGCGCTTCGGCGGCGAAACGGGCGTGGCTGTCGTGGCGGGTGGCGACCAGAACAGCGTTGACGGCGGGGTTCGCCAGCACCGCTTGCTCGTCGGCGGCGGCGTTGCGGAAGCCGTGCGTCTCGCGCCCCCGTTCGGCGGACATGCCGCGCCGGGCGACCACGGTTTCCAGCACGACGCCGGGAATGCGGGCAAGCTCCGGCAGCACCGCCGAACGGGCGAACGATCCCGCACCGATCAGCCCAACGACGCAAACTCCGGGGGCGGGCGCGGCCTTCGGCGGCGCGAACGCCGCGCGCGGCCGCTCCGGCGTTTGCGGATAGGCGAGGACGACGCCGAGGCTCGGTTCCGCGCCGGCGATCAGGTCGTAGGCGCGGGTGGCTTCGGCGAACGGAACGCGATGCGTGATCAGGGGGCCGACGTCGAGGTGCGCGGTCTGCGCCCGCGCCTCGGGCGCGAGGCGGCGGAGGATTTCCGCCATGTTGGCGGTTTCGGTCCAGCGCACCCAGCCTTCCGGATACTTGACGCCGCGCGTTTCGAAATCGGGATCGTAGCGTCCGGGACCGTAGGAGCGCGACACCACGATCGACAGCTCCTTTTTCATGAAGTCGGCGTGGGGGAATTCGGTTCCGGTCAGGCCGACCAGGACGACGCGGGCGCGGTCGCGGGCGACGCGCGCGGCGGCGCGCATGGGCGCATCCGAATCCGTCGCCGCCGCGATCAGGATCGAATCGCAGCCCAGTCCGTCGGTGAGCGCGGCGACGCGCTGGTCGAGATCGGGGGCGTCGGGATCGAGGGCGGCTTCGGCGCCGAGCCGGAGCGCGAGTTCGCGCCGGCCGGCGTCGGGGTCGAGGGCGACGGCGCGACCGCCCGAAAGCCGAACGAGTTGGGCCGCGAGCTGGCCGATCAGGCCGACGCCGATCACCGCGACCGTATCGCCGAGCGAAACGTTCGCGTTGCGCACCGCGTGCAGCGCGATCGCGCCCACGGTCGCGAACGCCGCGTGCTCGTCGGCGACGCCTTCGGGGACTGGGGCGGCGAGGTGCGCGGGAACGATGTTGACCTCGGCGTGGTTGGCGACGCCCGCGCCGGCGACGGCGACGCGGCCGCCGACCGCGAACCGTCCTTCGAGTCCCTCGCCGACCGCGATCACTTCGCCGGCGGCGGAATAGCCGAGCGGGATCGGTTCGTCGAGCCGGGCGGTGACCGCGCGCCAAGCGGCGGCGACGCCGTCGCGGCGCGCCTTGGCGATCACCTTGCGCACCAGGTCGGGGCGCTCGGCGGCCTTGGCGGCGAGGCTTTTGCGGGCGAAGGCGACCACCATGCGCTCGGTGCCGGCGGAAATGAGCGAGGCGCGCGTGCGCACCAGGATGTGCCCGGGGCGCACTTTCGGCTCGGGCACGTCGCAGAGCGCGAGGCGTCCGCCGCGGGCGTTCTGAATCACTTGCAGCATGGGGTCTAGTTTTACTCCGCCCCGCCGGAAATGACAAAAAATCTCGTTGTTCCCTAGGGTTCCCGGGAAACGCGGTCGCGCGCCGGGGCGCGGTTATGGTTAACCGTCAACCCGCGCGGCGCTGGTCGCGAAAATACGCGATCGTGCGCTTGAGGCCGTCTTCGAGGGCGACGGTCGGTTTCCACTTTAATGTCTTGCGCGCGAGCCGGATGTCCGGGCAGCGCTGCATCGGATCGTCGGCCGGCAGCGGGCGCTTGACGATGCGCGACGAACTCTTGGTCAGGCGCAGCACGGTTTCGGCCAGCTCGCGGATGGTGAACTCGGTCGGATTGCCGAGGTTGACCGGCCCGGTGACGGAATCGGGCGCGTCCATCAGCCGGATCAGGCCGCCGACCAAATCGTCGATGTAACAGAACGAACGCGTCTGGCGGCCGTCGCCGTAGAGGGTGATCGGTTTCTTGGCGAGCGCCTGCAGGATGAAGTTGGACACCACCCGGCCGTCGTTCGGATGCATGCGCGGCCCGTAGGTGTTGAAGATGCGCGCGACCCGGATACGCAAGCCGGCCTGACGGTGATAATCGAAGAAGAGCGTCTCGGCACAGCGCTTGCCTTCGTCGTAGCACCCGCGCGGGCCGATCGGGTTGACATTGCCGCGATAGCTTTCCGGCTGGGGATGGACCTCGGGATCGCCGTACACCTCGCTGGTGGAGGCCTGCAGGATCTTCGCCTTGATCCGTTTGGCCAGCCCCAGCATGTTGATCGCGCCGTGGACCGAGGTCTTGGTGGTCTGGATCGGGTCGTGCTGGTAATGCACCGGCGAGGCCGGGCAGGCGAGGTTGTAGATCTCGTCGACCTCGACGTAGAGCGGAAAGGTGACGTCGTGGCGCAGCAACTCGAAGCGCGGGCTCGCCATCAGGTGCGCGATGTTGTCCTTGGCGCCGGTGAAGAAGTTGTCGACGCAGAGCACGTCGTCGCCGCGCTTGATCAGGCGCTCGCACAGGTGCGAGCCGAGAAACCCGGCGCCGCCCGTCACCAGTATGCGCTTGCGCAGATGCATGGAATGCCCCGGCGCGGACCCTAGCACAGGGATCGCGGGCGCAACAACGCCCGTCAGGTTTGCAAACGTCAGGTTTGCAGGAACGCCAGCTCGTCGCCCTCGAACGCGGCGGCGGTGAGCGTGCCCGAACGCCAGGCGCCGGTGTCGATACCGACGCGGTTGGGCCGGATCGTCGGTTCGGACATTATCGAGTGGCCGTGGACGACGAGGCCGCCGAAGTCGTGGTCCGAACGGAGGAACAGGTCGCGGATCCAGATCATGTCTTCCGGCGTCTGGTCGGCGAGCGCGACGCCGGGGCGGAATCCGGCGTGCACGAACAAAAGGCCGCCTTCGCGGTGATAAAGCTCGAGGGCGCGCAAAAAAGCGAGATGCGCGGCCGGCACGGCGCGCGCGAGCCGCGCGCGCAATTCCGCCGGCGCGGCGTCGGCGTCGACGCCGTAGCTCGCCAACGCCGCCAGCCCGCCGTTGGCGAGCCAGTGGTCGAGCACCTCGTCGTCGCCGTCGAGGAAATCGCGCATGAACGCGTCGTGGTTGCCGAGCAGGAAACGCCGCTCGAACCCGGGCGGGCCGTCGCCGGCGAGCCGGGCCACGACGCCCCGCGAATCGGGCCCGCGGTCGATGTAGTCGCCGAGATAGACCAGCACGCGCCGCCGCGCCCGCCGGGCGCCCGCGTCCCGGACGATGGCGCCGTGCAGCCGCTCCAGCAGGTCGGCGCGCCCGTGCACGTCGCCGACGGCATAAAGGACCGTGTCGGCGGGCGGGCGGTGGCGGCCGGGGATCGCCCGCGACGACATCGGCGTCATCGCGCCCGGCGCCGGGTGGGCGCCGGAAAGGCCCGCGAATATCGGGCAAAACGCACGAGGTTCATCCGAATGCCCTTCTCTCCCCCGGGTATTATCCTTCCATTTATCTTATGTTATTAGGCTCGGACGGACACTGGCGCATTTGAGCGCTGGCGATCGATCGGCGGACGCGGACGGAGCTATGGCGGAACGGGGATCGAACCAGGCGGCGGGCGGGGACGAGGCGATGCTGATCGAGCGCCTGCGCAAGATCGCCGACGACCCCAGGGACCATTTCGCCGCGCATCTGCACCTGTCGCGCCTGCGCGCCGGCAACCGCCAGCCGCGCTTCCTCGAGATCGCCAAGCGCGCCTTCGATCAGCTCACCATCAACACCCAATCGACCCTGTCCGCCCTCGGCAACTGCGATTTGGTGCTGGTCTGCAACAAGGTGCCGATCGACCAGACCGATGAGCCGATCGAGAAGGTGCGCGGCCTGTTCCGCGAAGACCCGCTGATGCAGTCGGGCGAGGGCGACATGGAGGACCGCTTCGTCTCCTGGTACGACCTCGCCAGCAAGGACGATTTCGACCGCTTCTACGCCACCGCCGAGCAGCTGCTCGCGGCCCAGGTCGCCGCGGCGCGCCGGGCGGAGGCCGTGCAGAGCGCCTCGGCCAAGGGCGCGCCGGTGACGTCGACGAACCTGGGCGAGATCGAACGCAAGCTCAAGGCCGTCCGCATCAGCGACCTGATCCGCGAACAGCCCGCGGTCCAGGTCGGCGCCGGCGGCAAGGCGAGCATGCTGTTCCGCGAAAACTACGTCGCCATGGCCGATCTTCGCGACCGCATCGCGCCCGGCGTCAATCTGTTTTCCAGCCCGTGGCTGTTCCAATACCTGACCGAGGTGATCGACCGCAAGCTGCTCGCGCTGCTCGCGCAGCGCGAACGGCTGACGGAACGGCACGCCATCAGCGTCAACATGAACGTCGCCACGGTGTTGGGGCGCGACTTCCAGGAATTCCATCAGAACGCCGGCAAGAACGCGAACCGCATCGTGATCGAAATGCAGATCATCGACATCTTCGCCGACATGAACGCGTTCGCCTTCGCGCGCGAAGGGCTGCAGAAGCGCGGCTACCGCGTGCTGGTGGACGGCATCACCCCGCTTGCCCTCTATTTCTTCGACCCGAGCCTCTTGAAGGCCGATTACTTCAAGATCACCTGGGGCCCCGAGTTCCAGAGCGACACCCAGGACAGCCGGATCGTGGCGGCGCGCGAAACCGTCGCCCGGGCCGGCAAGGACCAGGTCATTCTCGCCCGCGTCGACACCGAACAGGCGATCCGCTGGGGCCTCAACCTCGGCGTCACCCGCTTTCAGGGCCACTTCATCGACCGGCTCGCCATGGCGCTTGCGGCCAAGGCCGCCGCCGGCGCGGCGACGGGTTAGGACCGGGGGGAAGAAGGATCGCCGATGGCCAACGCCCCGCCCGCCGCCCGCCCCCAGGAAGCGCTGCTGCTCGAATACGTGCATCAGCTCGAAAAAATTCGCGACGGGCGCAAGATGCTGCACCTCCATCTCTCGCAGCTCAGGCCTTACAACCGCCGCGACACCCATCTGCGCACCGCCGCCGCCAACTTCGATCCGATCGTGCGCGCGGCCAACGGGCAGATTTTCCAGCTGCGCAACGGCGACATCTTCTTCTGCTACAAGAAGGACATCCAGGTTCAGGTCGACAACGTCGTCCAGCGCCTGCGCTACCTGTTCGGCGAGGACCCGCTGGTGTCGGAGGAGGGCGCCGAAGGCAAGGAATTCGCCACCATTCTCGACGCCGCCACCCAGTACGACGACATTCTCTACGCCGCCCGCACCGCCAACGAGGCCGAATCGAAGCGCGGCGGCGAGGAGAAAACCCGCGAGGACGCCCGTTCCCGCCTCAAGGCCCGGCAGGAAAAGGGCGAGCCGCTGACCCCCGACGTGCTCGCGCGCATCGAAACGGCGCTGGTGCGCGCCGATCTCTCCAACCTGGTGCGGCGCCAGTACGCCTGCTCGATCGACGAAGACAATTCGACGACCCAGATCTTCAGCGAGCTGTTCATCTCGATCAAGGACCTGCGCGAGACGCTGCTGCCGGGCGTCAACCTCACCTCCAACCGCTGGCTGTTCCAGCACCTGACCGAAACCCTGGACAAGCGCATGCTCGCGCTCTTGTCCAAGACCGACCGCTTCACGGTCAGCGGCGACATCAGCTTCAATGTCAACGTCCGCACGCTGCTCGCGCCCGAATTCATGGCGTTCGACGACAACGTTTCGGCCGGCCGCCGCGGCAGCCTGATCATCGAGCTGCAGAAGGAGGATATTTTCTCCGACCTCGGCACCTACCTGTTCGCGCGCGAGTTCCTGCAGAACAAGGGCTACCGCGTCTGCCTCGACGGGCTCACCTTCCAGACCCTCGACATCATCGACCGCAAGCGCCTCGGCGCCGACATGGCCAAGCTGTTCTGGACGCCGGAAATGGCCGAAAAGCCCGAAGGGCGCGACAAGATCAAGCGCCTGCTCGACGGCGCCAGCAAGTCCCTGGTGCTGTGCCGTTGCGATTCGGCCGACGCGATCGAGTTCGGCCGCTCGGTCGGCATCGAACTCTACCAGGGCCGCTACATCGAAAACCTGATCGCCGAAGACAACCGCCGGCGCGACCTGCTCAAGATCAAGCGCCGGATCGAGCGCGAGGCGGAAGGCGCGGACGGCATCGAACTCGCCCCGCCGCCCGCCGCCAAGGGCAAGGGCCGGGAAAAATAGCCCGCCCGGTTCCGCCGATTTGATCCCGTATCCGGTTTTGCGCCCGCATGAACCCGCGTTCGATCATCGCCGTCGACAACGCCGTCAAGCGCTTCGATTTTGAGCGGCGCTCGGCGCGCGCAATAATCCCGCCGCCGGCCGTCGACCGCGTGTCGTTCCGGGTGGCCGAAGGCTCGGCGACCGCGCTCCTCGGCGGCAACGGCGCCGGCAAGTCGACCACCATCGCCATGCTGCTCGGCGTCTTGAAGCCGACCTCGGGATCGGTCACCGTGCTCGGCGTCGACATGGTGGCGGACCGCTATCGCGCCCTACCGTGGATCAACTTCTCGTCGCCCTACGTCGACATGCCGAAGAAGCTTTCGGTGCGGGAAAACCTGATCGTCTACGGACGCCTCTACGGCGTCGCCGGCGTCGCGGCGCGCGTCGCCGAATTGGCGCCGGTCCTGGGCCTGGAGGCGCTGCTCGATCGCGCCACCGGCACGCTTTCCGCCGGGGAAGCGACCCGGCTGTCGCTGGCGAAGGCGCTGCTCAACCGCCCGCGCCTCTTGCTGCTGGACGAACCGACCGCGTCGCTGGATCCCGACAGCGGCGACTGGGTGCGATCCTTGCTCGAAGCCTACCGGCGCGAGACCGGCGCCACGCTCCTGATCGCGTCCCACAACATGGCCGAGGTCGAACGGCTCTGCGATCGCGTGCTGATGATGCGCGCGGGAAAAATCGTCGACGACGGCGCGCCCGCCGAACTGATCCGCCGCTACGGCCGCGCCAACCTGGAAGAGGTGTTTCTCGCCATCGCCCGCGAAGGCGTCCGGCCTCCTACGGCTATGGAGGGCGCCGCGAGCGAATCCTCGCGGCAAACATTTAAAGGCGGCGAGGACGCCGCATGATGCCGTGCGTTCAAAAAATTTCCCTCTCCCCCCGCTCGCGGGGGGAGAGGGTCGGGGTGAGGGGGGAACGACCGCGCGGCGAGGGGGCCACCCTCACCCTCCCGCCTTCGCCCGGGCTTCGGCGGGCCCCTCCCTCTCCCGCGCGCGCGGGAGAGGGACAATCCGCGACGGAATCCGTGGCATGAGCGCGCGCGGTCCTGTTCCCGACGACTTCGCGCTCCCGCCGGTGGAGCGGTTTTCGTGGCGCCGGGTGGGCGCGCTCGCGCTGCGCCATATCTTTGTCTTCCGCCGCTCGTGGCCGCGGGTCATCGACCTTCTCTACTGGCCGGTGATGAACCTGCTGGTGTGGGGGTTCATCACCAATTTTTTCGTCGCCCATTCGTCCTGGATCGTGCAGGCGGCGGGGGTGTTCATCACCGGCGTCCTGCTGTGGGACGTGCTGTTCCGCACCAACCTCGGCGTCGGCCTGTCGTTCCTGGAGGAAATGTGGGCGCGCAACCTGGGCCAGCTGTTCGTGAGCCCTCTCCGGCCCACGGAAATGATGGCGGGCATCGTCCTGGTCGGCTCGGCCCGCGCGCTGATCGCCATCGTCCCGGCGGCGATTTTGGCGCTGCCGTTCTTCGGCTTCTGGGTGTTCTCGGTCGGACTGCCGCTCTACGCCTTCTTCGTCAACCTGCTGGTGATGGGCTGGTGGGTCGGCCTGTTCGTGTCGGCGGTCGTTTTGCGCTTCGGCCTCGGCGCGGAAAACATCTGCTGGGCGGTCTTGTTCCTGATCGCGCCGATCGCCTGCGTCTATTATCCGGTGGCGACGCTCCCCGCCTGGCTGCAGGGCGTCGCCTGGGCGCTGCCGACCGGCTATGTGTTCGAGGGCATGCGTTCGGTGCTGCTGGGCGAAGGCTTCCGCGTCGGGCTGATGGCGGGCGCGGTCCTGCTCAACGCCGTCTACGGGGTATTGTCGGCGCTGTTCTTTCTCAAGATGTTCGACGTGGCGCGCGTGCGCGGGCTGCTGCTGAGGCAGGGGGAGTAATCATGGATCTCCGCTGGTGGTGGGTGCGGCACGCGCCGGTGGTCGGCCATCGCGGCGAATTGAACGGCCAGAAGGACGTGCCGTGCGACACCTCGGATTCGCGCGCGTTCGCCGCGCTCGCCGCCGTCCTCCCCGCCGACGCGGTCTGGGTGACGAGCCATTTGTCCCGCGCCCGCGACACGGCGGCGGCCATCGTCGCCGCCGGCCGCATAGCGCCCGCGCTGATCATCGAAAGGGATTTTTCCGAACAGAGCTTCGGCGATTGGGCCGGCTACACCTGGGAGGAAATCGCCCTGCGCGATCCGGCCGAAAGCAGACGTTTCTGGACCGATCCGGTCGGCCTCGCGCCGCCCGGCGGCGAAAGCTTCGCCGCCCTGACGGCGCGGGTGGCGGCGGCGATCGAACGCTTCTCCGACGGGCGCGCGGGCGACGTTATCGCCGTCGCGCACGGGGGCGTGATCCGCGCGGCAGTCGCGCTCGCCCTCGGCCTCGATCCGAAACAGGCGATGGCGGTCGCGGTCGACAACCTTTCGCTCACGCGGCTCGACCGCATCGCCGGCGGCACGCTTCGCGGCAAGGGCGGCGCCTGGCGGGTGGTGGCGGTCAACCGCCCGCCCTATTGAGGGAACGTTGCTTCACTTCCCGTCCACGGCGACATCGACCATCAACGTGTTGCCGATTTCGTAGAGCGCGTCGCTCACCTCGCGCGCGTCGGCGCCGTCGGGAATGCGCACCCGTGCTTTGGCGTAGAACAGGTTGCCGCCGCCCATGGGCGCGGGCCGGATGTCGGTTTCCATTTCCTCGACGCTGGCGCCGCGCGTGGCCAGCACGTGGGTGATGTCGCGCACGATGCCGGGATGGTCGGGCCCGACGATGTCGAGCTGGACGGTGCGGCCGGGCGGGCCCGCGTCCGCGTCCGTTTCCTCGAAGATGAGATGAAAGCCCTCGGCGGCGAGCGCCTGCAATTCGGCCTCCAGGCGCGCGAGCTCCGCCTTCGGCGCTTCGACCCGGGCGACGCCGACGAAGCGGTCGGCCAAGTGCGCCATCCGGCTTTCCAGCCAGTTGCCGCCGCGCGCGGCGACGGTTTCGGCAAGGCGCTCGACCAGGCCGGTGCGGTCCTTGGCGATGAAGGTGAGGATCACGGTTTGGGTCACGGAAGCGATTATAGCGATGCGGAAGGGGCGTGTCCCGCGCGGGACTCGCGCGGCGCCTTTCCGCCGCCATATTTCGCGCGTATATCCCGGGCGACATGACCGCGCCTCGGTTCCGTTGGGCTCTCGTGTTTGCGTCCGTTGTCGTTCTCGCGGGCGCGGGTTCGGCGTGGGCGCAAGGCCCCGCCGCCCAAGAGGGCGGCATCGAAATAATGCGCGGGCTCTCGCCCGCGACGCGCATCACCGAAGAACCCGTCGTCTCGCAACCGCCGCCCTTTTCGGCCACGGGCAAGACCGTGGTGGTGCCGAGAACACGGATCGAAATCGACGAAGGGGGCAAGCGCCTCAAGCCCGACGCGGGGCCGAAGGCGGCGACGCCGGAGGCCGAACTGGACCCCGGCTGCCGCGGCTCGAAAATCCTCTGCGGCGATCCGCTGAGGAGGAAAAAGAAGAAGGAGTAAGAAAGCCCGCTCCCGAACTCCGGTCGGTTGGCACCTGATACGTTATGGGTTACGCACCGCCAGTCGGTCGATCATCATTACGAGAAGTGCCATGCTGATGAAAAATCCCCCGCATCCGGGCCTGTCCGTGCGCCACGATTGCCTGGAGCCCCTCGGCCTCACGGTCACGGCGGCGGCCAAGGGTCTCGGCGTCACGCGCAAGGCGCTCTCCGAGTTGATCAACGGTCGCGCCGGCATCTCCCCGGAAATGGCGATCCGTCTCGACAAGGCGTTCGGCGGCGGCGCGGCGACCTGGGTCCGCCTGCAGGCCGCCTACGATCTCGCGCGCGCCATGAAGCGCGCCCATCGGATCAAAGTGGCCCGCATCAAGGTCGCCCGCATCAAGCGGAACCATCTCGCCCGCGCCGCCTGACTTCCTCCGTCCTCGCGCCCGCCCTTGACGTCCCTTCCCGGTTCTGGTATATTTTCCTATTATCGGGATTCGCTTTGGCCCCCGGGGTGCGAAGCCGGAAAGCGCCGCGAATCAAGGAGTTGTACCGGAAAATGACGATGCGTGCCTACAAATGCCTACAGGTTTCGGGTGGTTTCGTGGCCGATCAAGGGCTTAGGGCCGTTTTGCCCGCGCCAGTCGCGGTTTGGCGTGCGCCAATCGTGGTTTGGCCCGCGCCAACCTCGTCCCGATCCCCGTCACAGCTGCGCCGCGCGCCTCTCTGCTATAAGCGAAGCCCGAACGCGTGAAATCCGCCCCGCCCGAGGAACCCCGCCATGACCTTCGCTCCCCGCTTTCCCGTCACCCGCCCCATTGACCGAAGGCGCGCCGCCAAGTTGATCGCCGCGCCCTTCGCCCTCGGCGCCGCTTCGGCATTTCTCGCCGCCTGCGCCGAGGTGCGCGAGAAGCCCGATCAATACGCCGTCACCCTGGTCACCCGCGCCGCCGACACGGTCGAGCGCATGAAGCTCGATCCCAACTTGAAGGTGCTGATGACCCACGTCGGCACCGCGCGCGCGGTGGTGGTGTTGCCGCACGTCTACAAGGCGGGCTTCATCGGCGCGGCCGAGGGCGGCTCGGGCGTGCTGCTCGCGCGCCAGGGCGGCGGCTGGAGCGGCCCCGCGTTCTACACCCTCGCCGCCGGCTCGGTCGGATTCCAGATCGGCATCCAGGACGTGGAAATGGTGCTGATCGTGCGCTCGGAAAAGGCGCTCAACGCCATCCTCAACCATCAGGCCAAGCTCGGCGCCGACGGCGGCATCACCGTCGGCGTGTTCGGCGCGGGCGTCGAGGGCGCGACCACCACCAACGTCGGCGCCGACGTGCTGGTGATCGCCCGCTCGCGGCTCGGGCTCTACGGCGGCGTCAGCCTCGAAGGCTCCGGCCTGGTGCGTCGCAACGACCTGATGGAGGCGGTGCACGGCGCCGGCGTCACGGCGCAGGCCGTGGTCCAGGGCGGCGGCAACCGTTTCCAGCCCGCCGACCGTTTGCGCCAAATGCTCGGCGACTGACGTCCGAGGTTCAGCGGGCGAGCGCGAGCAATCCGACGAACGCCGCATCGAGGGCGCACGCGGCGACGTAGAGTTTCACGCCCCGGCGCACGTCGCGCGCCGTCATGGGCGCCGTGTCGCGTTCGATCCCGAGCGCGCCGGCCATGGCCGCCACCGGCCAGCCGAGATTGGGCAGGCGATAGTGGGGCGCGTGGCGCAGCATGGATTTCAGCGCGCCCGAAAACGACGCCCTGGCGCCGCGCGCCAGCGGCGCCGCGAGCACGAGAAAGAGCCCGGCGAACCGGGCCGGAACGAAATTGATCGCGGCGTCGGCCATGCGGGCGGCGCGGCCGAAGGCGCGGTGACGCGGCGTCGGATGCCCGATGCGTTCGGCCAGCACGGCGACCGCGCGCACGGCGGCGAGACCGGCGAGGCCGAACAGGACGTAGCCCGCGACCGGCGCGGCCACGTCGACGGCGAACGACCGCGCGAGGCGTTCGAGCGCGGCGCGGGCGACGCCGGAAAAATCGAGGGCGGCGGCGTTGGGCTCGCCCATGCGTTCCAGCGCCCGCCGCGCCGCCTCGAGGTGGTCGTCGAGGGCGCTGGCGACCTCGCGGGCGCGCTCGTAGGCTTGCCGCTGGCCGAGCAGCGCGACCACCAGCGGGAACTCGACGATCCAGCCGAACGGGTGGTTGCGCGCGAGCCAGCCGACCGCGAGGCCGAGAGCGACGGCGAGGCCGACGACGGCGATCAGCGCGAACACGCCGCGCCACGCGCGGGTGCTTTCGCTCCGCTGTTCGCGGTTGAGCTTGCGATCGAGCCACGCGGCCCCGCCCTCGGCGAGATCGCGCGGATGGCGCAAGAGTCGGAACAAGATCGGGAAGCCGCCGAAGATCGCTTCCGCGAGCAGCGCCATGACCAGCAGGATCAGCGGGTCGACCCCGTGCGGCCCGCCCGGCGCGAAGGGAAGGGAGGAGAGCATGCGTACCCATCCTGGGAGGAACGAAAAGCCCCGTCAACGCGCGTCCCGTGCGGCCGTTGACAGGGTGCCGGGGTTCCGGCCATGTTCGGGTCCCCGCGACAGCCGAGAATTCCTGAAAAACATGTCCACGTCCGATCTCGCCCGCGTCATCGACGCCGCCTGGGAAACCCGCGACCGGATCGATTCCGGGACCAAGGGCGAGGTGCGCGACGCGGTGGAGGCGGCGTTGGCGCTGCTCGATTCCGGCGCCCTGCGCGTCGCCGAAAAGTCTAATAACGAATGGAAAGTGCACCAATGGCTGAAGAAAGCGGTGCTGCTCTCGTTCCGTTTGACCGATTCAACGCCGATCGCGGGCGGGCCCGGGGGGGGCGCGTGGTACGACAAGGTCGCCTCCAAGTTCGCGGGCTGGAGCGACGCCGACTTCCGCAAGGCGGGCTTTCGCGCGGTGCCCAACTGCGTGGTGCGCCGCTCCGCCTACATCGCGCCCGGCGTTGTCCTGATGCCGTCCTTCGTCAACGTCGGCGCCTACGTGGATCGGGGCACCATGATCGACACCTGGGCGACGGTCGGCAGCTGCGCGCAGATCGGAAAAAATTGTCACATCTCCGGCGGCGCCGGCATCGGCGGCGTGCTGGAGCCGGTGCAGGCGGGCCCGGTGATCATCGAGGACAACTGCTTCGTCGGCGCGCGCGCCGAGGTCGCCGAAGGGGTCGTGGTCGGCGAGGGTTCGGTCCTTTCCATGGGCGTCTATCTCGGCGCCTCGACCAAGATCGTCGATCGCGCCACCGGCGAAACGCACATGGGCCGCGTGCCGCCCTATTCGGTTGTGGTGTCGGGCACCATGCCGGGCAAGCCCTTGCCCGACGGCGCGCCCGGGCCCGGGCTCTATTGCGCGGTGATCGTGAAACGGGTCGACGAAAAAACCCGCGCCAAGACGTCCATCAACGAATTGCTGAGGGATTAATCATGCCCGCGTCTTCTTCAGGCCTCGGCGCGGCCGGCCCCTCCGGGGCCAATCCCGCGTCCCTCGAACTCGCGCGCGCCCTGATCCGCCGGCCGAGCGTGACGCCGAAGGACGAAGGCGTGCTCGCGGTGCTCGAAGGCGCATTGAAGCCGCTCGGATTTTCCTGCCGGCGGATGCCGTACTCGGAGCCGGGCACGCCCGACGTCGACAACCTCTATGCCCGCCTGGGTTCGCGCGCGCCGCATTTCTGTTTCGCCGGCCACACCGACGTGGTCCCGGTCGGCGACGCCAAGGGCTGGTCGGTCGATCCGTTCGGCGCCGTGGTCAAGGACGGGCGCCTTTACGGCCGGGGCGCCTCCGACATGAAGGGCGCCATCGCCGCCTTCGTCGCCGCGACCGCGCGCCTGCTCGCCGAAAGTGGCGGTGCGTTTCCCGGCTCCGTCAGCCTGATGATCACCGGCGACGAGGAAGGACCTTCCATCAACGGCACCGCCAAGATGCTGAAGACGCTCGCGGGCGAGGGCGAAAAAATCGACGCCTGCCTGGTGGGCGAGCCGACCAGCCCCAAGACCTTCGGCGAAATGGCCAAGATCGGCCGTCGCGGCAGCCTCAATGCCTCGCTCGCCGTGCACGGCATTCAGGGCCATTCGGCCTATCCGGAAGCGACCGACAACCCGATCCCGCGGCTCCTGAAAATGCTGGCGGCGATTACCGACGTGCCGCTCGATCCCGGCTCGACGCATTTCCAGCCCTCGACCGTCGCCGTCACTTCCATCGACGTCGGCAATCCGGCGACCAACGTGACGCCGGCCAAGGCCGAGGCCCGGTTCAACATTCGCTTCAACGACCGCCATTCGGGCGAATCGCTCAAAAAACTTCTGCGCGAACGCTGCGAAAAAATCGGCGGCAAGTTCGAGTTGGCGATGCACGTGACCGGCGAGCCGTTCGTGGTGCCGCCCGGACGCTTGAGCGAGCTGGTGACGGCGGCGGTGCGCGAGGTGACCGGGTTGACGCCCGAACTCAGCACCCACGGCGGCACTTCGGACGCGCGCTTCATCCGCCACTATTGCCCGGTGATCGAATTCGGCGGCGTCAACGCCACCTCGCACAAGGTGGACGAATGGATGGCGCTCGAGGACTTGAAGCGCCTCGAGGAAATCTATTACCGGATCCTGAAGCGCTATTTCGCCGCGTCTTGATCCATGCGGGCGTAAGGCTTGCGTTCGCGCGGCGAGCGAACTAGTATGACATTGTCATATTCCGTCGTTCGACCGGAGAAAGCGCGACCCATGCCCCGCACCAGCCGTCCCGTCACCGTCACCCTGGGCGCCCTTCGCAAGCGGGTCGAGGCGCGGGTCAAGTCCGGCGCCTACGCCTCGGCGAGCGAGGTCGTGCGCGCGGCGGTGCGCGCGCTCGACCGCGAGGAAGCGGTTCTCGACGCTTGGCTGCGCCGGCGCGTGGACGAGGCCTTCGCCGATCCCCGGCCGAACGTGCCGGCGGCCAAGGTGTTCGCGCGGCTCCGCGCCCACCACGCGCGCCGCGCGAAGTGAAGAACTATCAGGTCGTCTTCCGGCCGCGCGCCGAAGCCGACCTGCTCGCGCTCTATCGCCATATCGCCGGAAACTCGGGGCGCGTCGTCGCCGGAGCCTACATCGACCGGATCGAGGCGGCCTGCTTGGCGCTCGAAATCTTTCCCGAACGCGGCGCGCGGCGGGACGACATTCGCCAAGGGCTGCGGACGGTGGGTTTCGAGCGGCGGGCGACCATCGTGTTCCAGGTGCTGAAAACCGAAGTGGTCGTCGTTCGGATTCTGTTCGGTGGGCGGGACTTCGCGCGGGCCATGCGCGGAACGAACGACGATTGAAACGCCCGTGCGCTAATACGTCACTTCCACCAGATACAACCCCTCCGGCGGCGCAGTCGGGCCGCCCTGGGTGCGGTCGCGGGCCTCGAGCGCGGCCCGCACGTCGGCGACAGTCCACTTGCCTTCGCCCACCAGGCGCAACGTGCCCACCATGTTGCGCACCTGGTGATGGAGAAACGAGCGCGCGCGGGCGGACACGGTAATGTCCTCGCCCTCGCGCGCGACGTCGAGAACGTCGAGGGTCTTCACCGGCGATTTCGCCTGGCAGAGCGACGCGCGGAAGGTGGTGAAGTCGTGCCGCCCGACCAGCATCTTCGCCGCCGCGTTCATGGCCTCGGCGTCGAGCGGCGCCGGCACCCACCACTTGCGTCCGAAATCGAGCGCGAGCCGCGCGCGCCGGTTGGCGATGCGATAGACGTAGGCGCGCGACGTCGCCGAAAAGCGGGCGTGGAAATCGGGCGCGGCCAAGGCGGCTTCGCGCACCGCGACCGGGTTCGGCTTCATGTGGAAGTTGAGGGCGTCGCGCACCGTATCCGGCGGAAACTCGCGGCCCAGGTCGAAGTGCACCACCTGGCCCAAGGCATGCACGCCCGCGTCGGTGCGCCCGGCCGCGACCGTTTCGGCCTTCTCGCCGCTCAAGGCGAAGATGGCGTCTTCGAGCACTTCCTGCACCGAAAGCCCGTTGTCCTGGCGTTGCCAGCCGACGAACGGCCCGCCGTCGTATTCGAGCAGCAGGCGATAGCGCGGCATCAGGAAAGCACCGTGCCGGGGGGAAGCGGAAAGCCGCGCAAAAATTCTCCTGCCGTCATGGCCGCGCGGCCCGCGCGCTGGAGCGTGACCAGCCGCAACGCGCCCGCGCCGCAGGCAATAGTCGGTGCATTGTCGAGCACCGTTCCCGGCGCGCCGTGTCCTTCTACCACTTCCACCGCCAGCACCTTGATCCGCTCGCCGTCTTTTTCGAACCAGGTGCCGGGCCAGGGATCGAAGGCGCGCACCGCGCGCGCGAGTTCGCTCGCCGGCTTGCGCCAATCGAGGCGGCCTTCGTCGCGGGAAAGCTTGGCGGCGTAGGTGACGCCGTCCTTCGGTTGCGGCGTCGCCGCGAGCGTTCCCGCCGCCACGCCTTCGAGCGCGCGTACGATCAGCCGGGCGCCGAGATCGCCGAGGGCGTCGTGCAGCTCGCCCGCCGTCGTCGTCGGGCCGATCGGGATTTTTTCCATGAGCAGGATGGCGCCGGTATCGAGTCCCTCGTCCATCTGCATGATGGTGACGCCGGTTTCCGCGTCGCCCGCGAGGATCGCGCGCTGGATCGGCGCCGCTCCGCGCCAGCGCGGGAGAGCCGAGGCGTGGATGTTGAGACAGCCCAAGCGCGGCGCCTCCAGGACCGGGCGCGGCAGGATCAGCCCGTAGGCGGCGACCACCGCCGCGTCGGCCTTCAGGCGCGCGAAGGATTCCTGTTCGGCGCCGTCGCGCAAGGATTTCGGCGTGCGCACGGGAATTCCGAGATCGCGCGCGGCGGCGTGGATCGGGCAGGGGTGTTCGTGTTGCCCGCGTCCGGCGGGCTTGGGCGGCTGGGCGTAAACCGCCGTGATCCGATGCCCGGCATTAAGCAGCGCCTTCAGCGCCGACCGGCCGAATTCGGCGCTGCCCATGAAGACGAGGTCGAGGGCGCGGGCCATCGCGCCGTCAGACCGCCTCGGCTTCGGCGAGACGCTTGGCCTTGGCCAGCTTGCGAAGAATGATATCGCGCTTCACCGCCGACACGCGATCGACCAGCAGCACGCCGTCGAGGTGATCCATTTCGTGCTGGATGCAGACCGCGAGCAATCCGTCCGCCTCCATTTCGCGGATTTCGTTTTCGTGGTCGAGGTAGCGGACGCGAATCTTGCCCGGGCGGCGGATTTCGGCGAACTGCTCGGGAAACGACAGGCACCCTTCGTCGCGCGCGACCTCGTCGTCGGAGGCCCAGACGATCTCCGGGTTGGCCATGCGCAGGCGCATGGGCGGCTCGTCGTTATCGAGCGCTCCGCGCGCGCGATCCCGCGGTTTCGCGATATCGACCACGATCACGCGCTTCAGGACGCCGACCTGGGGCGCGGCCAAACCGATGCCGTTGGCGCCGTGCATGGTTTCCAGCATGTCGTCCATCAGGCGGCGGATGTCGGCGTCGACCTTGGCGACCGGCTCGGCCTTGGCCTTGAGCCGGGGGTCGGGAGCGATGATGATGGGAAGCCGGGCCATGGCCCCGACATAGAGCGCGCATCGACCCCCGTCAAGCCGGGGCGGGCGCGGGCCAAGGGGGATAAACCGTTGAATTGGTTGGCGTTGCAAAGCCTGGGCGGAATCGCCGCGTTGGTCGCGATCGCGTTTGCGTTGTCGGAAAACAAGCGCGCGGTTTCGGGCCGGCTGGTCGCCGGCGGGCTCCTGCTGCAATTCGCGCTGGCGCTGCTGCTGCTCAAGGTGCCCTTGGTCAAGGACGCGCTGCTGCTGCTCAACGACGCGCTGCTCGCGCTCCAGCGCGCGACCCAGGCGGGCACAAGCTTCGTGTTCGGCTACCTGGGCGGCGGGCCGCTGCCGTTCGCGGAAACCTACGCCGGCGCCAGCTTCGTGCTCGCGTTCCAGGCGCTGCCCTTGGTCCTGGTGATGAGCGCGCTCTCGGCGCTGCTGTTCCACTGGCGGGTGCTGCCGGCGATCGTCAAGGCGTTCGCGTGGGTGCTGCGCCGCGCCATGGGCGTCGGCGGGGCCGAGGGCCTGTCGGCCGCCGCCAACGTGTTCGTCGGCATGGTCGAGGCGCCGCTCCTGATCCGGCCCTATCTCGAACGGCTGTCGCGCGCGGAACTTTTTTCGGTGATGAGTTGCGGCATGGCGACCATCGCCGGAACGGTGATGGCGCTCTATGCGTCGTTCCTGGCGACCGCCGTGCCGGACGCGCTCGGGCACATCCTGGTCGCCTCGCTGCTCGCGGCGCCGGCGGCGATCGTGATCGCGCGCGTCATGGTGCCGGCGGACGCGGCGGCGCGGCCGGGCGCGGCCGAGGAAACATTGCCGCCCTCGGACCATCAAGGCGCGTGGGAGGCGATCACGCGCGGCACCCTCGACGGCGCGCAACTCCTGATCAACATCGTCGCCATGCTGATCGTGCTGGTGGCCCTCGTCGGCTTGGTCAACCAGGCGCTCGGCCTATTGCCCGACGTGGGCGGGGCCAAGGTCACCCTCGAACGTCTATTCGGACTCGCGCTGGCGCCGCTCGCGCTCGCGGTCGGCGTGCCGTGGGACGAGGCGCTCGCCGCCGGGCGGCTGTTCGGGATCAAGACCGTGCTCAACGAACTGCTCGCCTATCTCGAACTCGCCAAATACACCGACGCCGATCTCAGCCCGCGCTCGCGCCTGATCATGACCTATGCGCTCTGCGGCTTCGCCAATTTCGGCAGCCTCGGCATCATGATCGGCGGGCTCGCCACCATCGCGCCCGCACGGCGGGCCGAGATCGTGGCCCC